>UMAX01015758.1_pt1 | contig 121933 bp, 93 predicted proteins | sample 1963821 | NCBI WGS metagenome assembly UMAX01 (sample SAMEA4835927, study PRJEB28245) | human gut metagenome | biome: gut microbiome; material: fecal sample | place: Denmark | collected 2008 | reverse complement strand
TTACAGTCTGCCCCATTTGGCCACTCTGGTATTTGCCCTTTCGCAACTGATTGACTAGTGTCTTTCTCAATTGCGATGCAAAGGTACAACTATTTTTTTAATTTGCAAACAAAATCTATCATTTTTATTGCAGTAATTGCACATTCATCGCCTTTATTGCCTAATTTTCCTCCTGCTCGTTCTTCTGCCTGTTCCATGTTATTGGTCGTGATTAGGCCGTAAATCACTGGTATATCGGTAGTTGCATTCAGTTGTGTAATTCCTTGAGTTGCTCCGGCGCAAACATAGTCAAAATGTGGAGTATCTCCACGAACTACGCATCCTAAAGCTATTACTGCATCAACTTTTCCACTTTTTATCATTTGTGCTGAGCCGAAAGTTAATTCAAAACTTCCTGGAACTGTTTGTACAAGTATGTTTTCGTCTTTTGCACCATGCTTTTTCAATGTTTTTACCGCACCTTCCAATAATGCGCCAGTTATATTGCTGTTCCATTCTGAGACAACAATTCCAAAACGCATTTGAGAAGCGTCGGGTACAGAGGTGAAATCGTAATCTGATAAGTTGTGATATGCTGTTGCCATAATAATTATGTATAAATGATTAGATGAATATGAAATAAAAAAATCATTCGGAGTAAAGTTTGAATCTCATGAGCATCCACGTTGATGTATCCGAGATTCTTCGCTTTGCTCCGAATGACAATACCTTATTATATATGTAATAAATATGCTAGTTATTATTTGATTGAAGCACGGTCAATGTATTTATCAATGTCCATTGCTTGGAATGAGTTTGCATATTTTGTTTTAATTTGCTTGTAAGCTTCAACAGCTTCTGCATTTTTACCTTGCTTTTCAAGTATCTGACCAGCCTGAAGCAAGTAGATTGGGCTTAAAGTAGTGCTGTTTGCTTTGTCTGCAGCTTTCAGCAATGTTGCAGCTGCTTTGTCAAGCTGTCCCATCTGAGCATAACAGTTACCCATTGTACCAATAATGGCAGGAGCAACCATATAATCGTCTGCGCTGAATTTATCCAGATATTTTGCAGCTTCTTCATACTTTCCGAGTTGTGCATAGCAAATACCAGCATAAGCATTTGCCAAGTTTCCTGCTTCAGTACCGCTGAATTCATCTGCTATTTTCAGAAAACCTGCGTAACCCAAGCTGTCACCCTTCAGTGCAGTTTCATAATTGTCGTTGCCAAAATACTGTTCACCTTTGAAAAGTGCCTCAGAAGCTTTCAACTCTTTAGGTTCACCGATAAAATGTTTGTAAGCCAATGTGCCACATACGATAACAACAATAGCTACTACAATACCTACTAACAGGTTTTTGTACTTTAAAAGGAATGCTTCAGAAGTACTCAGTGCTTCATCTACATTCAATGGGTCATGAGTGTGTTTTTGTTCTGCCATTTTATTTAATTGTTTTTTATTATTTCTCTTCTATTATTTAGCAATTTATATTTCGGTCAGCAAAAGTAGTTTATTTATGTTTATAAATGAAATTTGCGGGCATGTTTTTTTATCAATCGTGCTTTTATTGCTAATTTTGTAGTCTGAATTTAGGTTTTGAACTATGTGGCTTAAACGCATCTCTATATTAAACTATAAAAATCTGGAGCAAGTAGAAGTTGCTTTTTCACGTAAAATGAATTGTATAATAGGCAAAAATGGGATGGGAAAAACCAATTTGCTGGATGCAGTTTATTATCTTTCGTTTTGTAAAAGTGCTACCAATGCCATTGATTCACAAAATATTTTGCATGATCGTGACTTTTTTGTTGTGCAGGGGTTTTATGAAACGGACGAAGGAGAACCCGAAGAAGTATATTGTGGGCTGAAACGTCGTCAGAAAAAGCAATTCAAACGTAATAAAAAAGAGTATTCACGCCTGTCAGACCATATAGGGCTGATTCCTCTTGTCATGGTTTCACCGGCCGATTCGTGGTTGATTGCAGGTGGAAGTGAAGAGCGGCGCAGATTTATTGATGTCGTCATTTCGCAGTTTGACCGTGAATACTTAGAGGCTCTGATCCGTTATAACAAAGCCCTTCTTCAGAGAAATTCATTGCTTAAAGCAGATGTTGAACCGGAAGAAGAGCTGATTTTGGTGTGGGAGGAGATGATGGCTGCTTCCGGTGAAACGGTATATGCCAAGCGTAAAGCCTTTATTGATGAATTTATTCCCGTTTTCCAGTCGTATTATTCTTATATTTCCCAGGACAGGGAGCAAGTAAGCTTGTCCTATGAGTCGCATGCTGCCAAAGGAAATCTTCTTGAACAGCTGAAGGAGGTTCGTCAGCGTGATCGTATTTTAGGATATTCTACCCGTGGTATCCATAAAGATGATTTGATAATGCAGCTGGGAGATTTCCCCATTAAGCGGGAAGGCTCTCAGGGGCAGAATAAAACGTATCTGATAGCGTTGAAGTTAGCTCAGTTTGAGTTCCTGAAGCGTACCGGAAGTCGTACCACTCCCATCGTATTGTTAGATGATATTTTTGATAAGTTGGATGCTTCTCGCGTTGAGCAAATTGTAAAATTGGTTGCTGGAGACAGTTTCGGACAAATATTTGTGACCGATACGAACAGAGATCATTTGGATAAAATCTTACGTAAGATCGAAGGAGATTATAAACTCTTTGAAGTTGATGGTGGAGTTGTATCTGAACGTTGCAATGAAGAGGAGGAAATATGAAGCGGAATAATACAGAACAGGTAGGAGAGGTGTTGCGGCGTCTTCTCAGACAGGAGGGACTTGAAACTCCTTTGAATGAATATCGGCTGGTTGATGCCTGGAAGGATGTCGTGGGGGAAGCTATTGCTCGTTATACGACTAATATATACATTAAGAATCAAGTACTTTTCGTACATTTGTCTTCATCCGTTCTTCGTCAGGAGCTGATGATGAGTCGTCAATTGTTGATTCGTAACCTGAATTCACAAGTAGGAGCACAAGTTATTGTAAATATCATTTTCCGTTAATGATATTCGGTGGGATTTTGCATACTCTTTTATTTGTTTACTATGAAAGATTCCTCTTCACTCCACACTTCATCCATAGGCTTGTCGAATATTTCGGTAGGGATATGCGTACAAATCTGAAAGTGAAAACAGATACCTATTTTATATGCATTAAGTTGCTTAAGCAATCGGTCGTAATATCCCTTTCCTCTTCCCAGACGATTACCCTGTGAGTCGAATGCTACACCAGGGATAATGGCAAGGTCTATTTTGTCATAGTTGCTTAAAAGTTCACCTTGAGGTTCTTCTATATTGTAACTGCCTTTTTGAAGATCCTGTTTTCCTGTATAATATCGTAGTTCGAGTTCGTCACCTTTTACAACAGGCAAGATAATGTTTTTACTATGACTCCATTTTTCGATGAAATCGTGCGTTTGTACCTCATCAGGCAATGAGTAATACATTAATATTGTTTGGGCTTCAGCAAAAAGTGGATGCCTTTCCAATTTGCTTAGCAGCAACGTAGAGTATGTAGCCAGTTCATGATTAGTATACATCTTTTTTTTGTCTGCGATGCAGCGACGTAGTAAACGTTTTTCTTCTTTTAACATATTGAGTGAGAGGATTAAGATCAACTAAGTAGTCGTAATAATTATCTATGATAGCGTGAATTCGAAATAAGGATAATATATTTATCTTATTATTAGGAATATAACGGTAAAAGTATTAAATTTATAGAACTAAAATATAACATTAAAACGATTACCATTATGATTCAAAGTATAAAGTTACAGAGATTTATTGTATGACCGATGATTTTTGCAAGGAATTTTCGTTGTGATAGGAAAAATATATGATTGAAAACAAGAAGATCTGGCATCGTAATAAGCCCAACCGCTTGAGCAACGTTGAGATTATCCTGTTTCATTTCGATGGCTTCCGATGCCTCAAGCATTATTATAAGGAGTATGTCTGCAAACATCTGAAACACTTGTTTGATAATTTCTTTATGAACGGTATTCAGTTTGTTGCAAAGGTTAAAAGCAACATGAAGAACTCTCTGATGAGTATAGCAGAATAAGATTAAAAGAGTCTTGATTGAAACGGTCAATGATGAACTGAAGAACATTGCACAGATAGAATACTCTAGGCACCGTTCTTTTTAACAACTTTATTGCAAATTCCTTGTCTGTTAATTGCTGCATACTGAGAAGCCCGCCTTTGACGTAAATTTTGTCTATGACGAGCAACTGACTATTTTCTAATTTTATTTCGAACTCACGTTAATTAGAGGGAATATTTCAGTCCTTTTATTATTTATAGCCAATATTTATCCATATAGAAATCAGAGTTGTATCTGTATATTGAACAAGACATTACAACCACGTATATCATAAGTGTACTTCGTCTGGTTCAACAGTCCATATACCATATAATTGAATTTCTTTTCATTCAAAAGGTTTGTTGCCATAACACTCCATTCAATCTTTTTGGAAATACGCCAGCGGACAGATGCATCGAGCAACAACAGATGAGTACGGTCACCTGAATCAAACCGCGTATAATAATGTTCCCCTCCCACTGCAATTTGCCAATTTGATCCAGGTATGAATGTAAAAGTCAGGTTCTGTTTCAAGATATGGTATGTGCTGCGTTCTGCATTATTAATATTCATTGTATTATAAGTGTAAGACAGGCTGTAGTCTGAGGAGAGCCAACGAGTAAAATTGCCCTTCATGGATGGCCGCACATAACAATACCTAATAGTATAGGGGGATTGTACATTCTGTCGCATGGTAGTGGTATGTAGTTGCATATATCCGACATCTGCCCCCAATACAATTTTGCCCGAACGTAACCCCTTACTCAATCCGCCATACACCTGTATCTGATGGGCATCATTGCCTGCCGGGGCATAAGTTGACAGTACCTGATCTCCAATGAAAAGCTGGTTCGCAATCGACGGATTATAATCCCATCCGTATCGGGCTGACAAGTTAGCGAAAAATGAGGATATTGGATTGCGGTATCTGGCAGCAACAGTCGCCGAACGCTCCTGAGCGTATGAACGTACAGGATAACCGGCATATAAGTTGCGGTAATCGCTCATAATGACATGTCCGATATATTGACTTGGTTCTGTGGGTAAAAGCGCATATTTCAGTTGTGCACTCAAATCGGTTTTCGCGTTTAACTGATAGCGGGTAAATATGGTCGGTGTAACCGACAGATAATTGTCAGTTACATATCTTCTATAACTTACAGGGGCAGAAATTGTCAGTAACCAGCGAATGGATTGGTAGGATGTTTCGGGCGACAAATATATGTTTAACAAGGAAAAGTCATTATTGCCATTGATAGGATAGTCAATATTCACCCCTGTCAGATTGGTTTCAAGACAATGTAGGTTATAGTCGACTCCTCCACGTGCATAGATATTCCACTTGCCTGATATCCAACCATAGCGTAGTTCGGTAACAGTCCGGAAATCATTGGACAGCAACTGTTGTGTCTTTTCTGTCTCTGTTGCTCTGACGTTAAGCCATAGAGGGGCTCGCATGTAGCGGTTGCGCGATGAAACGGTCAGCAGGCGTTTCCCGATGCGTTTAAGCATTTGTAAGTCATTGGTGATGGCCAATGAGGAAGTTTCTGCCTGCTGGGCAAGCGATGATGTCCCGTCTATTTGTGACGAAGCGCGGTACCAGTCTGCATCTATGTATAGATTCTCCTTAAAATATAATGTAGGACGGTTCGTCTGCAAAGCCCATTGCCCGTTCACGCTATTGGAATGTGTCCGCATGGTGTTCAACTGCGTGAATGAAGGAATATTGGAATCCAGATAGTCCGTCCGGTATCCGGTATTGTAATCCAAACGGTCGCCGGAATAGGTGACGTTCAGTTTGACATCGTAGTCTTCTCCGACATGCCAGGAGTTGGTCGTATTGGCAAGAACGGACAGGTTGTCACGTGTGCGGCGTTCATCAAGCGGAGCGGACGCAGGTGTAAGGGAAATACCATCTTGCCACATATCATTCTGATAGCTGCTGCCGAACAGTTGGTCTTCTGTATGTCGGGTGCTTTGTGATGCCGGATTCCAGCCGGTATCATTCACGCGGACACTCTCCATATTCTGCCATTTCCCGGCAATACGCATGGCAAAGAGCGAGGCATCATATAAAAGCGGTGCTGCCCCAATTCCTCCGTTCGCTATGCCTACCCATCTTTGGCGGGCCTCCTCTCTTAGTTTTATATTTAGTCCTGCCTGCTGCGAAAAATCCAACCCTTTCAATACACGTATCGGCTGATGGTTCTCCATAACTTCCACACTGGCTACGTCCGACGGCGATATATTCTCTGTGGCAAGGTTATACCGACCGTCTGCGAAGTCAGAACCGTTGATATAGAACTTGTTGATAGGCTCGCCGTTGTATTTGATTGTGCCGTTGTCTTCCACTTCGATGCCCGGAAGCCGTTTCAACACGTCTCCGATATTGCGGTCCTGTTTGCGTGCATACTTGCTGGTATAATAGACCAGTGTGTCACTTCGCTGTTCAATATCCGGCGCTTTCACTATCACGTCGCACAGACGTGTTGGTTTGGCTTGCAAACGTATGGTCACAGATGACATTGACGGCTTCAATACAAAATTCTGAGAACGGTATCCCATCGACTGGACATGCACGGTCAAATCGGTCTGCGAATGGTCGTATTTTAGGGTAAAGGAACCGTCGTCCGCTGCAAATGTATAATTCAGGATCCGCCCCTGGACATCGGTAAGACGGACGGTTGCCTTGGACACAGGCATACCGTCTGTTTCATCCAGTATGATACCGCACAACTTTTCAGTCTGACCGTACAGGGCGGTCAGACTGAAAAGCGGCAACAATAACATGATGAGTACTTTTCTCATGGTTATAGAATTTTATCGCCAGTCACGTTCAATGTAATCATAAGTCAATTCTTTCGCTTGGGTAAGGTCGGTTCGTGGCGAACCGTCAGGATTTACGACTTGTACTTGTACTCCCGAAGTGGTTCCCATATAGCTGATAGGATTGATCTCATATTTGTGTTTGGTGGCATAGTATTTCCCGCGTGAGGTCTTGATGTATTGCACTTTGGGTATTGTAATTCTCCGCTCAGCCTGCGAATTGATGCCTACGCAAACAAATCTGTATTGGTTACCGACATCGCTTATCTCCATGATAAATCCCGGAAGACCGCCGAATTTCCACGGTCCGTCAGCTACCGGGATTTCATCGGAATACCATGCAGTCCATTCTCGTCCCCTGAAAATGCATTTTGCACTGTGGCATTTATATCCGAGGATTTCTTTGGTATCTTCTGTCAATGTCCATTCTTGCTGCGGTATATCCTCTTCATAGATAAACCAGTCGTCGGCAATCTTATCGGCTATAGTGAACTTTCCGAACGGATGGTTTTTATAGACAGAAAAAGTTTCACCTCCTATATAACGAGCCGGATTACCCTGTATGTCATCTGCTGTGGCGGAACGCAGCAAAGAATCGACCTGCATGGCACGGAAACTGGTGAATTTGGAAATTCCGTAGGATACCTGCAGAATCATCCGATCTTTGACTGCAGTTGTAATGTCAGTCGTGTCTTTTAAGTATTGATAGTCATACATGAACTCCATAACCGCTTTACCAAGTTCCTGTAATTCGGGTTGGGCACCAAGGGTAAATATGGTAGATTTCCCATTAACATAGGTTACAACCTGCTGCTGTGCTAATCCGGAAACGGACAACGTACAGGTTGTAATTACTGCCAAAAATATTTTTTTCATATGCTTGATATTTTAGTTTTGTATACGGTACAAAGATACCCGGAGTGTTATTTGACACGAAAGATATTTATTACTGAATCATTATGGAATCCTTACTAAATTATTACGATTCTGCTTTTTCCTATTCCAAGCAGCAAACGGGCTGGAATAAAATATCTAATTTTGCAGTATGGAGAGAAGAATAAAAATACTGAACGGCTTTACTGCCATCGTTATCGTGCTGTTTGCCACCATGCAGTGCAACTGGCTTTATTCACGATATAGATACACCTTGCACGAGTACCAAGATACTTTATATAATCGTGTGCTTAATGTGATTGAAACGGGGAACGAATTGAGGCGTGCCTCCGTAAACGACAGTATTCTCGTTGTGCCGAATATGAAGTTATCCGTAAGCAATGCAACACATCGTTTCGAGTTTGAAATTTATACTATCAATACCCGACTTTATGACATTAAGGATTCTCTTACGTTTGCGAACTTGGCACGAATCTATGAATCTGAACATCCGGCTGGAATAGAAAAACATACTTTCGTTATTGATAACAGTGCCACTGAAAGCGATGTATTCGACGCACTTGAACGTTTCCGCCTGGACGAGTGTGTCCCCATAGAGATAGAACCGTTCAATTCCTTGTTGCGGCGTAATGGCATGGAGATTAGAAATATAGAACTGGGGCATGCTGATTCAATGATGTGGCATCCCATACGGACAGACAATGTTTCATTGCGGCATAAAAGCCTTATGGTCGTATATCCATATGACATATTTGAAGGAGAATATATCCGCATTGATTGTGCGGTCGGTTTGTCACCGGTCATTCGACAAATGGCAGATACGTTGCTTTTATCACTATTCCTGTCCGTGCTTCTGATTGGTTGCTTTGTCGCACAAATAGCCACAATTCGCGAACAGCACCGGATTGAAAGTTTTCGGTCTAATTTTGTCCATGCCATGATTCATGAGTTGAAACGGCCGATAGCAACCCTTAAAATGTGCGTCTCGTATATGGGAAACGAACAGCTTATGCAAGATGTAGCTAGCCGGCAAACAGTTATTGCTGATTCTCATCTGGCGTTGGACAGCCTTTCTGCCTATTTTGCTAAATTGCGCGACCTGACTTTTAGTAGGGCTACCGAAATTCCACTCAACCTGTCCTCTTTCAGCTTGCGTGATTTGCTGAATATCTGCATCGGTAAGCTGAATCCGTCGAATAATAAAAAGGTAGTTGTGAACTTGCATCCCGATACCGATATAACCATCACTGCAGACAAGATACATCTTATCAATATCATCGACAATCTGCTGGAAAATGCTGTCAAATACTCTCGTGAAGATGTTCACATAGAAATTGACTATCAGGAGCAAGATAACGACAGCATACGCATATCTGTCAAAGATAATGGATTGGGAATATCCAAATCGGATAGCAGACATATCTTTGAAAAATTCTATCGAAGCCGGGCGGTTATCGACAAGGGGATTCCTGGTATGGGTCTTGGATTGACGTATGTGCGTATGCTCGTAGAGGCACATCACGGCACCATACGCATCGAGAGTGAGCAAACATCAGGAAGTACGTTTATTATTGAATTACCACAATGAGAACAAATGCGATAAATATCCTATTGGCAGATGACGATGTAAAGAACTCTCTGCTGTTGAAAAAATTCTTAGAGGCTGAGAATTATGTGGTATCGTATGCCCCTGATGGCTTAACAGCGTGGGAGATGTATCACAGACAACATCCGGATTTGATATTGTTGGATGTCAATATGCCTGCAATGAATGGGTTTGAGCTTGCGCAGCGAATCCGTGAAACAGATAATAAGGTGCTCATCTTTTTTCTTACGGACCGGACCGAAAAAGCCGATAGGCTGAAAGGCTTTTCCTTGAAAGGAAATGACTATATTCCGAAACCGTTTTATCCCGAAGAACTGATTGCGAAGATAGCTGAACGATTCGAGCAAAGGAAAATCAATGCACAATACCGATATAATATTGGAAAAACATTGTTTGATAGCAATCAATCAATGGTAACGTTTGATGGCATCACGCAAAATCTGTCTGCAAGGCAGACTGATATTTTGGTATTATTGGCACAAAGTATTGGACAGCTGGTTCCGCGCGATGAAATTTTGGATACTGTATGGGGAGACTCCAGCTATGCTAATTCAATGTCCTTGAATGTTCAGATTACCTATTTGCGGCATATTCTTGCACTGGACACAACTGTTAAAATCATATCTATAAAGAAAAAAGGATATATTCTTCAAATTACGAGCTGACAGATAGTTGGTCACAAGTTCATCTCGTCAACTGAAACGGCAAAAAATATATATTTAATGTGGGGTAGAAATAAGTATTAATATATTTATTTTGTTATTAGGAACGGGATATTCAGTAAATGTTCTTAAATATTTAGAGCCTTATCAAACCCCAGTTTCTGGATAATGATAAGGCTCTTTTATTGTAAATAAAGTAGTCAAGTTTCAGACTTTAAATTCCTTTTTATGGAACTTGAGTTTTGACATACTCTCTTATTCTTTGAATATTCGTTGAATTAAGACACTTCGTTTATTTTTCTGAAGTTTTTTCTGGAGCTTGAGGGAATGATTCTCCTTTTTCCAGTACTTCAAGAGCCTTTTGTACAGTCTTATCTGTCAAGTTTGAATAAGTGATGTATGCCTCTATGCCTAACATGTTGTAAATGATGTTTCCATATAAGCTTTCTTCGAACAGCTGTTTCGATTTATACATCAGGATATTCCGGCGTTTTAGTCCTTTCTTCTCTGCATATTCAGCGAACTTCTCTAACAGATTTTGAGTTTTTAAATAAGCTTCCATCTTTTGTGGAGTATCATACTCTTTAAGCTTGTTACGGTTTTTATCTGTATAGTCGAGCGTATAACGGACAATTAAGCCGCGTGTAGCAGCCATTCTGTAATATGAAGTCATACCTGTTGTATCTTGCGGAACAAAAATATCCGGCATGATACCACCACCTCCATATACCGTACGTCCTAAGCTTGTATGGTAAATTTCTTTTATATTCTGCTTGATACTGTCGGCTGAGAAAAATTCTCCATGTTCGTAACGGGTGATAATGTCCATTTCGTATTCTGCATCATTTCCTTTTTCATAAGGTTTCTGAATACAACGTCCGGAAGGTGTATAATAACGTGCGATAGTCAATCGGATAGCAGAACCGTCGCTGAATTCGATAGGCTGCTGTACAAGACCTTTTCCAAAAGAACGGCGGCCGATAATGGTTCCTCGGTCATTATCTTGAATAGCTCCGGCAAAAATCTCGCTGGCCGATGCAGATCCTTCGTCCATTAAGACAATAAGTGGCATAGTCTGGCTGCTTCCTGTTCCGTTTGAAGTATAATTTTCACGTGGCGACTTTCTTCCTTCCGTATATACAATAAGTTTATTGTTCGGCAAGAATTCATTTACCATCTGAATGGCAGCTGCCATATATCCTCCGGTGTTTCCACGAAGGTCTATAATCATACCTTTGCAGTTTGCCTGAGACAATTGTGCTAATGCAACCAGCAGTTCCGGATAGGTTGTCTCACCGAATTTGTTGACTTTGACGTATCCGAATTTGTCATTAATCATGTAAGCTGCATCAATACTTTTCACAGGTATATCTCCACGTACCACGGTGAAATGAAGAATTTCTTTTTCTCCCGGTCGGTATATACCTAATTTGACTTTGCTTCCTTTTTCGCCTTTCAGACGGCGCATGGCTTCCGAATTGGTCACTATTTTTCCTACGAAGCTAGAATCGTCTACCTCTACGATACGGTCGCCGGCAAGAAGGCCGACTTTTTCAGACGGACCACCTTGAATTACACTGTTAATATGAATTGTATCATCTTGTATCGTAAACTGAACTCCGATACCACTGAAACTTCCTTTCAGATCCGAATTGACAGCTTCCAGATCTTTTGCCGGAATATATGATGAATGCGGGTCCAGCTCGGCAAGGATTTGCGGCATGGCTTCTTCTACCAGATTGAACATACTTACAGTATCTACATATTGTTCATCGATTATATGCAGCAGGGCATTCAGTTTATTAGAAGATGTATTGATGATTCCCAGCTTGTTGCCAGAAAAATGATTCGTGTAAAACGTTCCTATCAGGATACCAGCTACAAGACAGATAGCCAGTAGGAAAGGCATTAGTCGATTCTTGTTACTACTCATATCTTTTATTCGTTAGGAGTTAAATAAACTAGTTCTATATTTGCACGTTTTAGGAGTTCCAATCCATCTTCCAGCCGATATTTTTCAGCAAAAACCACACGCTTTATTCCAGCTTGGATAATAAGCTTGGCACATTCTATGCAAGGAGATGCTGTGACATAAAGGGTTGCTCCCTCACTGCTGTTGTTCGATCTTGCTATTTTTGTGATAGCATTGGCTTCTGCATGCAGTACATAAGGCTTAGTGATGCCATGTTCATCTTCACACACATTTTCAAATCCCGCCGGAGTACCATTGTATCCGTCAGAAATGATCATTTTGTTCTTTACTATCAAGGCACCTACTTTTCGCCGGTTACAGTATGAGTTTTCCGACCAGATAGTAGCCATTTGCATATAGCGCTTGTCAAGAATCTCTTGTTTGTTTTCCGTATTTTCCATAATATATTAATGTCTGAATTGCATACATGTGGTACGTTCATTGGGTGCAAGGCGCAACATGATATTGTCGCCTTGATAAAATTGAACGTTTTTCAGTTTATCTATAAATTCTTTGTTCTTTCCAGAAAGACTTACCGTACATTCTATCTGAGTAATTCTGATAGAACGGTCTTTGGCATTGGCCTGCCATTTACCGCTATACGTACCATTCTCGATATTACCCTGAACCGTTCCGTCGTCGTTGAACATAATGCTGAAAGCGTTTATTACTTTCAAATCTTCAGGCTTGGTATATGTAGGTTTGGCATTGGCATTATAATTATTCCAGTCTATGCCTGTATAATAATTTACCAGTTGCCACTGGCCACTGACAAAAATTTCATTTATGTCATCTTCCTGATTGCAACTGCTCAACAAGAAAGGCAGTACAAATAGCAGACAGCGTATATATTTTCTTATATCTAGCTTCATTTTATTCCATTTCGTTTTAGTAATGCGTGAATGGTCGGTTCTTGTCCCCGGAATCGTTTGTAAAGAGTCATCGGGTGCTCAGTTCCTCCTTTTGATAAAATATTGTCCCGGAACGATTGGGCAACATCCTGATTGAATATTCCTTTCTCCTTGAAAACAGAGAAAGCATCGGCATCAAGCACTTCAGCCCATTTATAGCTATAATATCCGGCAGAATATCCTCCCGACATGATATGTCCGAATTGTACGGTCATGCATGTTTCCTTTACCGGAGGTAATAATTGCGTGCGTTTCCATGCTTCACGTTCATATTCACGAACATCACCGTCGAACGCCTTATCCCGGGTGTACCAAGCCATATCCAGTAATCCGAAACTGATTTGTCGCAGACAAGCGTAAGCAACATTAAAGTTTGAAGCATCTATAATCCGTTGCAACAATTCTTCCGGAATAGATTCGTTTGTCTGATAATGACGTGCAAATGTATTAAGAAAATCTTTTTCAATGGCAAAGTTTTCCATTATTTGCGAAGGCAGTTCTACGAAGTCCCAGTAGACATTTGTCCCGCTCATGCTTTTAAAGCGAGTGTTGGCAAATATACCATGCAGCGCATGTCCGAATTCGTGAAGGAATGTATTTACTTCCGAAAAAGTGAGCAATGCAGGCTTATTGGCTGTCGGTTTGGTAAAGTTCATGGTTACAGAAACATGAGGACGGCTGTTGGTGCCGTTTGCTTCTATCCATTGCTCTTTGTAGCTTGTCATCCATGCACCAGAGCGCTTTCCCGCACGCGGATGGAAATCAGTATACAGAACAGCCAGATAACTGCCGTCTTTATCATATACTTCATAAGCCTGTACGTCCGGATGATATACCGGGATGTCTTTATTCTCTTTGAATGAAACACCATATAGGCGGGTTGCCAGTCCGAATACACCTTCCTTGACCCTGCTTAACTCAAAGTAGGGGCGAAGTGCTTCCTCGTCGAGATTGAATTTCTCGTTTTTCAGTTTTTCTGCATAATATGAAAAATCCCACGGCATCAGCTGGAAGTCTTTTCCTTCTGTACGTTGTGCAAGCGCTTCAATTTCTTTCACTTCTTCTCGGGCGGTTGGTGTATATGCTTCCAGCAGCTGATCGAGTAACTGATATACTCGCTCACTGTTTTCTGCCATACGTTTGCGAAGTGCGTAGTCTGCATAATTCTTAAATCCGAGAAGCTGTGCTAGCTGCATGCGCAGATTTACCAATTGTTTTACAACATCCTCATTGTTTTGTTCATTGTCGTGTATACATTGGGTATTGTAAGCCATATACAGTTTACGGCGCAATTCGCGGTTCTCACTATATTTCATGAAAGGAACATAGCTGGGTGCTTGCAGGGTAATTATCCAGCCATTTTTCCCTTTTTCTTTCGCTGTATGAGCCGCAGCTTCTATAATACTTTCAGGGAGTCCTTTCAACTGCTCTTCAGAATCTAAAAGCAACTCGTAGCTATTTGTTTCTTTCAAATGGTTTTGTGAGAAACGCAGAGTCAGTGAACTTAACTCTGTACTTATTTTTCTGAATGTTACTTTATCTTCTTCTGACAGGTTAGCTCCGTTTCGTACAAAACCGTCGTATGTCTTTTCAAGCAGTCGCAATTCTTCCGGAGTAAGCTTCAGGTTCTTTCTTTCTTCGTAAACTTGCTTTACGCGTTCAAAGAGTTTTTCATTTAAGTTGATATTGTTGCTGTGCTCCGAAAGTAAAGGCATCATTTTCTCTGCAATTTCATCCAGTTCATTGCAGGTTTCAGCACTCATCAGATTAAACATCACTGTAGTTACCTGATCCAGTAACTTGCCCGACTGTTCCAGTGCCAGTATTGTATTTTTGAATGTCGGTTTTTCTGGATTCGATATAATATCATTTATCTCTTTATCTTCCTGGCTGATTCCTTCCCGGATAGCAGGCTCGTAATGTACAAGCTCTATCTTGTCAAAAGGAACGGTTCCGTGCGGCGTTGTATATGGTTGTAAAAACGGGTTTTCCATAAATAAAGTTTTTTTATTCTCTTTGTAATTACTCAATGTTTCCATGTCGGGTATATCGATAATTCTTCGGCTCAACCGGATAACTCCTCCGTCTTTTAGTTCGTTCAGCACTTTCGATACATTAATTCTTGTATCGTCAATCTGTTCTGCAAGGTCTTCCATGCGAATCTGGAGTTTTTTCTCCCCAGTAGGAGTAATGCACCGGAGTTGCATGAAATTCACTATTTTATCCAGTGTGTCACTTGCATGTGGGCTTTTCAGCTTACGGTAGACCGTTTGTGCCCGGTTACTCAACATATTTAAATAATTGAGCTGAAATATCTCGTATTTATTAAGCTCCGACAGAATATAAGCTTTGTCTATGGTTATGGCATTTACATTTGTATGTGCATAATACGATGCCGTATATTGCGGATACATGCCAAACAGTGAGTAAGGCTCAATGATTTGAGGGCTTTCCAGTGTTTCGTGGATGGTATAATGATAAGTATGGTCTACAGACTCAGCGCGTATTTCACCTTGTAAAATGAAAATGATATTGTTACAATAATCACCTTGTTTTACAATGCGACTTCCGGCTGTGTACTTCTGAAAATGCAATCTAACTTTTTCCAGTATGGATGTAAAGTCTTCCTTGCATAGTCCTTGAAACAGAGGTAGCAATAAAAGCTTATCGTACATAGTGCTTTGCATCGGCATTTAACTTTATTAAGTTATATTTTAACGTACAAAAGTAGCGAATATTTTGAATGTTTTTCCGGCTTTTACCTTTTTTATCGTTTCTTTCCGTCTGATAATGTTTGCCTGCTCCCTTGCATTATGGTTATTTTTGCATAACTTTGCGTAACATTAATCGTAATGAAGAGAATATGGGAACTTTAAATTTTCAAGAGCTGATCAGTGCTTTTATCGTATTGTTTGCAGTAATTGATATAATAGGTGCTGTGCCTATTATTTTAGATTTAAAGCAAAAAGGTCGTGCGGTAAATGCTGTTCAGGCTACTTTAATTGCTGCGGCATTATTGTTAGGGTTCTTTTTTGCCGGTGATATGATGCTGAAGCTATTTCAGGTTGACATTGCTTCGTTTGCCGTTGCCGGAGCATTTGTAATTTTTCTAATGTCGCTGGAAATGATTCTTGATATAGAGATATTTAAGAATACAGGACCTATAAAAGAGGCGACACTGGTCCCTTTGGTTTTCCCTCTGCTTGCCGGAGCCGGTTCGTTTACTACCTTGCTTTCACTAAGAGCCGAATATGCTTCCATTAACATTATTATCGCGCTACTGCTAAATATGGTGTGGGTATATATCGTACTGAAGATGACCGACCGTATAGAACGCATTTTAGGGAAAGGTGGTATTTATATTATCCGGAAATTCTTCGGTATAATTTTGCTTGCTATTTCCGCTCGCCTGTTTACTGCAAATATAACTTCTTTGATAGATCAGTTCCAACAGTTAAAATAATAAAATCAGGACAAGCCATGCAGGAGAAAAACTGCAGCTTGTTCCCGATTTATCCAGATGTAGAGAGACTTTATTTTCGTATTTCTCCACTTCCGATACATAAATGGGCGTCTTTGTCGTAAATAACCCCAAACTGACCGGGAGCGATACCTTGTATTTTTTCAGAGCTTCTGATGTGGCATATGCCATTCTTTAATATGAGATTTCCCTGATGAAAGCCGTCTGTGTGGCGGACTTTAAAGCAGACTTGCTGTTCTTTTTCCGTAAGCCATGGATTGTCTGTAATGAAATGAAAGTCTGTTAATTTGAATTCATTGCTGTATTGCTGTTCTGTGTCATATCCATGCGATACATACAATATATTGTTTTCTGTATCTTTGTCTACAACGAACCACGGACCTCCACTCAACCCCAGTCCTTTACGTTGGCCGATAGTATGAAACCAGAATCCGCGATGTTTGCCTATTTCTTTACCCGATTCCAGCTCTATGATACTTCCCTGACGTTCTCCTAAGAAGCGTCGTATAAAGTCGTTGTAATTGATTTTTCCTAGAAAGCAGATTCCCTGACTGTCTTTCCTTTGTGCGCTGGGCAGTTTTGCCTGAGCTGCAATATGGCGTATTTCTTTTTTCATGTAACCGCCTAACGGAAATAGCAATTTGGAAACTTGCAGATAATTGATTTGAGCCAGAAAGTCAGTCTGGTCTTTAATCGCATCTTTTGCTGTTGCCAGCCAGGTTTTTCCATTCAGTTCACAAGTTGACGCGTAATGTCCTGTCGCTATTTTATCATAAGCATATCCAGCCTTTTGTTCAAAACAACCGAATTTGATCAGCTTGTTGCACATTACATCCGGATTGGGGGTAAATCCGTTTCGAACCTTTTCTATTGTATATGCTACCACCTGATCCCAATATTCTTTCTGAAGGTCAATAATCTCCAGTTGCAGGCCGTAACGGCGTGCCGTAGCAGTAGCCAGTTCGATATCCTCTTCTGCCGTACAACTAAGTTCGTTGTCGGTGTCCATTCCTATCTTAATGTAAAATAAGTCAGGTTTGTATCCTTGCTCGCAGAGTAAATGTACGGCTACGGCACTGTCTACTCCGCCTGAGATAAGTGCAGCTATATTCATGGGCGATATTTTGTTTGCTGCAAAGATACCGCCTGCCGGCTTTGAAGCAAATACCCTTTTTAGGGTATTTTGCATTTACTACCTGCCATATAGCTTGTCGATCAGGTCACTTCTTCCTATTTTCTTCAGCTCATTGATGATAGCACGCCGTTCTTCTGGCTTGTACCAGAAGAAGAACATACGCTGTGCCAGTTTGTCTTTCTGAGTTTTGGCAGAGAATACAGGTTCCAGTGTATAAGGATGATAGCCTGTATACCATGCCTCTGTAGCTACAGTCATAGGAGTAGGAGTAAAGTCCTGTACCTGCTCCAGGTGGAAATCCAGCCGTTTGGTGATAACGGCAAGTTCAGCCATATCTTCTTCAGTACATCCCGGGTGACTGCTGATGAAATAAGGAATGATTTGCTGACGCAGGTTCAGCTCCTTATTTATTCGGTCGAAGATACGTTTGAAGCGATAGAACTGTTCAAACGGCGGTTTACGCATGATATAAAGCACACGGTCGCTGGTATGTTCCGGAGCCACCTTCAAGCGTCCGCTTACATGACGTGCTATCAGCTCCCGAGTGTATTCCGCCGTACTCTTGTTTACTTCAGGATCCTTGCTCTCGTGCAACAGTAAATCATATCGGACACCGCTTCCGATAAAACTCTTTTTAATCTTAGGGAGCGCATCGACAGCATGATAAATATCCAGCAGCGGGCGATGATCGGTATTCAGGTTCGGACACACCTTAGGATGGATACACGACGGGCGTTTGCACCGGCGGCACATACGTTCGTCACGTCCGTGCATACCATACATGTTTGCCGAAGGTCCTCCCAGATCACTTAAGTAACCTTTAAAATCAGGCATTTCCGTAATAGCCTTTACTTCCTTTAAAATACTTTCCTTGCTCCGGCTCACGATAAATTTTCCCTGATGCGCAGAAATCGTACAGAAAGCACATCCTCCGAAGCATCCCCGATGAATATTGACCGAGAATTTTATCATGTCGAAGGCAGGAATCCGCTTCCCTTTATACTTAGGATGAGGCAAGCGGGTATAAGGCAAGTCGAACGACATATCAAGTTCTCCCTGTGTCATTGGAGGGTATGGAGGATTCACCACTACCACATCGTTTCCAACTTCCTGATAGATGCGTGCAGCTTCATATTTATTCGATTCCTCCTCAATATGGCGGAAGTTTTGTGCCTGTTTCTTTTTATCCTTCAAGCACTCCTCGTGTGAAAACAAGCGCAAATCGTTTTCGCTGGAAGCAAACTTAGCTTTCCGGCACAAATAAGCCGTTTGAGGTAAGTCGTAGGGGATAGCACCGTCTGTTTTCAGTCGTTTGCATAAATCTGTAATGGGTTTTTCTCCCATTCCGTATATCAACAAGTCGGCTCCTGATTCGGTCAGGGTAGAAGGACGGACTTTGTCTTCCCAATAATCATAATGAGTCAACCGGCGCAGGGAAGCCTCAATTCCCCCCAGGATGACTGGTACGTCCGGATAGAGTTTTTTCAATATCTGAGTATAAACAATGCTTGGATATTCCGGCCGCATGTCATGTCGTCCGTCGGGAGTATATGCGTCTTCACTGCGCAGACGTTTGTTGGCCGTATATTTGTTGACCATACTATCCATACATCCGGCAGAAACACCGAAAAACAATCGTGGTCGTCCCAGTTTTTTGAAATCGCGCAAATCATCACGCCAGTTAGGCTGGGGAATAATGGCCACTTTTAGTCCTTGTGCTTCCAGCATACGACCGATGACGGCAGCACCAAACGAAGGATGATCTACATATGCATCTCCACTGAACAGGATAACATCCAGTTCATCCCATCCTCTCAATTCTACTTCTTTTTTGGTTGTAGGCAACCAGTCGGTTAGTTTATACTCTTTCAAATTTCAATATTTTTAGTTAGTCACAGGCATTGCCCTTTTTTTAAATTCCTTGTCAGAAAACAAGGAAAGAGCCTGTTTTAAAATTTCGGATATGTGTTTTTCCGGCATTTTTACAGCTTTCTTTTACGGAAAACTAAAAAAATAAACCGGTATGAAATTTAAAACAGGCCCTTTCTTATTATTCTTCTGTTTCTTCTTCTGTTGTCTGTTGTTCGTTTTCCCACTTAATGTAAAGCAGAATCAACTGATGAAGTCCGAATGCTTTCATATTATTGTGGTAAATAACATCAATGCAAAGATCTAATAAATCTTTACAATTCTCTGTCATGGATGCGATAAGCGAACGGACATTCAGTTTCAGCTTGTCAAGAACCGATTCATCAACAATACCGTTGCTGTCTATCAGTTGTTGGAACAAGGCATATTTTTGAATTGTTTTCAGATGTTCTTCCGATATCTCCATGCTGCGTGTGCCAGATACGTTTGTTTGTATTGTGTACATAGTCTTGATTATTTTTAACGTTTACATGAGCAAAGATAAAAAATTAAATGAATAGAGAGCATTATTTCTCCTCAAAAAAGTGCAGCATGGCTTTCATGACATGTGTCCGCTGGTCAGCATTCACGATACTTTCGAAAGGGAAGCCCAAAACAAAAGTACGGTACGCTCCTTTATAAGCCACTCCGGCACACTGGTTTCCTTCTGTATAACAAAATACAGGGAAAGCTTGTTCAGCTGGAAGAATACAGTCGGGGGCAGGAACAGCATACGTCTGCTCATTGGCACCACGTGGAATCTGAAACCTGATATTCGTTCCGAAAATCTCTCCCGAGCGTACATGTTTCATGCTTCCTCCGTATGTGTATTTCAAAACATTGGCGGTGAAGTTTGTATCGCCTAACTTATTACCGATATAAGAACCGCTGATAAACAATTTTCCTCCACCTCGACAATAATTGGTAAGAGCCTGTTGCATACGGCTGCTCAAAGTGCTGTTTTCTGCTCCATAAATAATATCTACCATGTAATACGGACTTAAATCAGTAGAACCACTCTCTACAGTTTCGCTGCTGCATGACACAAACGAATAGCGTCCGGCTGTCTGGATAGCCTTACCGTGCACAAACGGATAATCGAATGTATTTCCGGCAATCTGCATTCCTTCCAGCTCATTGCCGCTATAACCTAAACCATCTTCAGTTTCAATACCGGCTTTTGTGCGGTTAAAATTCTGCTGGTAGCCGCAAAATGCTGTCGTACTGATGTATGGCAATCCCGGGTCGGACTGAATATCAAAACCTTGCATCATAAGGTTATTCATTGATTCCGGTCCACTTGTGCGGTGAAATGCATTTACAATGAGTACTGTACTTTTACTTCTCTTTGCCTTGTAAGCCGACAAAATTTCTGAAGGGAAACTTTCACCTCCCTTATTTACAGCGGTAACCTTGAAACTATAAACCAGTCCTGGTTCTGCTTTTACAGTAAAACTGGTCCCTTTTACGTATGTTCCGTTGTCGAATCCACCATATCCGATACGCGTATAAACCACATATCCCTGAGCTTTTGCTGTTGGTTCCAACGGGTCTTCTGTTGGAATCCAGCGCAGTTCGAATGTATTTTTCTTCTTTCCTTCAGTCACTGCAAAATGGCTGACTGGCAACGGCTGAACTGTATAGTTGCTATGATGCATTTCTGCGAGGTATTTCAATATCGATTTGTAAACAGAACGTGCTACCGTAAATTTAAATTCCGGTTCATACCCCAGTTTCAAATCGGCGAAATTCTGATGCGAAAGTGTTTCGAGTATCATCGAAGGTACAGCCGGCAGGCGAGTTTCGCTATAGTTCCGGTTCCACATGCTGCGTCGTGCCCACTGTATGCCAAAGCGTGAACTGATATCTTTTTGCAATCCGGTCAGTACCATGTCTGTCAAGTCGCGTGATGCATAACGTGAAATCCCGCTGTTTACCTTTCCGTCGTTGAAATTGGTTGTATAGATACCCAGTGAGCCAACCAGCGCATCGTCGGTCTTGAATCCGGCATCACTATGCATGGCAAAAGTCAGTTCGAAAGGAACTTTCAGACCTTTTTCCGTAGGATTGAACACCGAACCTCCACTTAGGTAGTTGGTCATCAGTGAACGTGCATTGATATCATCATTATAATCGTTTTCCCCCTGACTCTTGCTGTATACCTCGTATGGCATTCCTGCCCATTGCCCCCAATAGCGCGCTCCTTCCAGGTAACGTGGCACTCCGCTGATGTTTCCGCCGCGAATGATATTTCCCATACCACCTCCAAAGCGGACAGCGTCGGCGCAAACTACACCTTTTTGCGAACTTTCGTTACTCAGTACTACCATACCGTAATCGTTCACCCCTTTGTCGAATTCGAATGTACCCAGATACACCCACGTTCCGCCACCCATTTGCTGGTTGACTTTAAATTCGGTGACGCCTCCTTTATGGAATACCAGATATTTGGCATCCGAAACACTCTGAGGCAAAGTTTGATAACTTACATATACAGCATATTTTCCTGTTTCAGGAATATTGGGAATCCATTCAGCAAAAGCTTTTTCTGGTTTTGAGAGGGTAGAGATAAAGCGTGCTGTACCGTCGCGGAACGGATTATAGTTGTCAGGATATCGGAGATATTTCTGAGCAAACCCCGGTTGCGAGGTGGTCTTCCATACGTTTTTTTTGTAATTCTTTTCGAAGTACCGGCTGCCGGGAGTACATGTATTATTGTCCACTATCACCTCATTCTTTTGCCAGTCGCGCTCACGTGGTGTAAAAACCACTGCTCCGGCGTTTTCGAGCATCGGAATAAGATAAGGTACTACGATAGACTGAGTATACAAATCTTCGGTAGTACCGAACAAGCGTGGACGCTGCCAGCGCCATTCGTTACGGTCGTTCTTATAAAATTTTCCGTGACTTTGCCATACGGCAATATGTCGCTCCTGTAATCCCTGACTGATTTTGAACGGTTTCGAGATATTCTGCGTCCATGCATCACCTTTATATTCTATTTTTCCATACAGGCGTTCCTTGTCCTTTCCCTTCTTGCGCAGAAAGTTAGGTATCAGATTTTCTATAGGCTGACCGTCAGCATACAGAGTTATCCGATAGTAATTTACGGGGCCAGGCAATAACTGTTTCAGAGAGCGGTAAATAGCCTGTGTGTTTTCTTCTGTAAAAGGCTGGTAACCAAAATTATCATTGGCATATACTTGTAAAGTCTTGTGCTCATGATCGACTGTAAAATGGTCGAGTTTGCATGTACCGATATTTGCATAACTCGTCTGGTAATTAATGAAATAGTCCGTCAAGCGTTGTTCAATATTTTTTTCCAAGCTTTGAGCCGACAAATTACCTGAAACACAAAGCAACAGGCAGATATATGCAAGAAAAAATCGTTTCATAATGTAAGTTTTTATGTTGAGGGACAAACTTACGGAAAATCTGTGGAATAACCTTGTGAAACGGGGAAAATAGAGAGTTTAATTTTAAGATAAGTAGGTATATCAAAATAATACATAAAAGTTTGATTTCTTGTTTATTTTGCTTATCTTTAAAGCGTTAACTATTAAGAAAGGAGGCATTTATGAAAACTAAAGATGTTTTTATGCTATTGGAGGATAACATGAAAGACTCAAAAATTAGATATGGTGTATATGCTTTTTTTATTTGGAATTGCATAATTGCAATAAATATAATTTTACGTTCTAAATTTGTTGATGAACCATTGGATTTATCTTCTGTTGGTATCAAGCTTTTTTTTATGCTTTGGTCATTAATAATGTTTGGTGTAGGATATTTTTCAAGAAGAGATTATCTTATAAAAGAAGAACTTTTTATATCAAGATTTAAAAAACTACCAAAAGAAGATATTAAATTTCTATTCAAAATAGAATATTATTCAAATGTATTAAAGATGCTTTTTTATATTTTTGTCGGAGCTATACCCTGGCTTATTATTGGTTATTGGACAGAAACTAATAAAAAAACTCTATATACAATAAGTCTTGCTTTTATTATAATTGCAATATCATTTTACACTTGTCATTGTATATTTAACAAAAAATCTAAAAATAAATTCAATAAAATAAAGCAATCTATTATAGAGAATTGAATTAACAAATCCTCAGAGAGGCAATCTTTTCTGGGGGTTTCTTGTTCCTGTATACAATTTCTCATATTTAGCCTTGTATATATCCTTTTTCTGTTTCTACTAGTTGTCCAGTAATTTAGGCCATAGAGATGTGTCGGGTGATTTATTCAGTGCATCATAAAGATAATAGCGCATAATATTGATTGTGTTACGCAATCTAAAAATATTATTAGTGTCCGATAAATATATTAAATAGACAGATTATCAGTATTATTTTTATGGATAAGATTCCTTGTTAAAGTTGTTGCTTAATTTTATGTATATCAATAAGTTATTGATGGTTTGGAAAGTGTTATCGGACAAGTATACTGATATTCAAGAAGTACCGGCAAATCCCGTACATGGTGATTGCGCATTGGGAGTTGACTTGGGCATCAAATTGTTTTCCGTATGTTCAGACGATCGCACTTTCGATAATCTGAAGAACCTGCAAAAAAACTTGACCGTCTGATTCTTCTGCAAAAGCGTCTTATCCGCAAACAGAAAGGTTCAGCAAACCGTGATAAGGCATATATAAGAGTAGCCCGACAATAGTAACATATTTCCATAGCGGTAAAGATAACCTCCATAAAATCACCCATACACTCACCACGTTAGCCTAGTGCGTACCATCTGCATGGAAAATCTGAACGTGAAAGGGATGTAGTACAACCGTCATCTTGCTCAGGCTGTCGAGGATTCTTCTTTCGGAATATTCCTGATGATGTTTGAATTGAATATAAGCGAAACAGGATTTCTCTGGAATGTGGTACACACCATGATCGTGACTTTAACGCAGCTTTCAATATCAAAGAATCTGGCTTGGAAGCCCTACTAATTGAGCGTGGTAAAGTCAAGCCTGTGGACTATCCTCTTGTGAATGACCGACCTTGTATCCTAAAAAGTAATGGCAGGAAGAAGTAGGAAAAGAGAGGAAGTGCTGATATCTCTAAAGTCGCTAAATTTTAGTTTAGTGGTAGTTTACAAAATCACATTATGCTGATTATCTGACTGTCTTCTGAAAATCTGTGCTGCGATGCTGCCTGAAAAGTTGTGCCATACCGAGAACATGGCTCCAGGTACGGCTGCCATAGGAAACAATGCAAAATGGGTGGCAGCAAGTGAAGTCGCCAGACCGGAATTCTGCATACCAACCTCGATGGCAATGGCCGAACGTTTAGACGGTTCGCTTCCGGTTATGGCAGAGAGGCTGTACCCTAAGACTAGTCCGAATACATTATGTAGAATTACCGCTACAGCTACTATCAGGCTGCATGTAAGGATGCTGGTCGCGTTGTGTGCTACGATGATGCCGATGATGAAGGCAATGGATAAGGTAGAAATCATCGGTAGCAACGGCACTATCCGTCGGGTAGTCCGCTGGAAGTAATGATTGGCAGCCACTCCCAGTACGATGGGCACTATCACCACTTGCACGATACTTAAAAACATGCCTGTTACGTCTACTTCCACCGATTCTCCGGCAAGTAACCATACGAGGGCAGGTGTCATGATGGGAGCCAGCAGGGTAGAAACTCCGGTCATAGCTACACTCAGGGCTACGTCACCTTTGGCCAGGTAGCAGATAACGTTGCTGGCCGTACCTCCCGGACAACATCCTACGAGGATTACTCCTAAGGCGAGTTCTTCCGGCAGAGATAGTAACTTGCAGAGTAGCCACGCCAGTGAGGGCATGGTAAGAAACTGTGCCAGTTCGCCGACGAGAATGTCTTTCGGATGCTGTAAGACCGGTCTGAAGTCGGACGGACGGAGTGTTAGTCCCATGCCGAACATCACCACGCCCAACATTGGTGTGATGGCCGAAGTGTCTATCCAGGCGAACGAAGAAGGCAAAAAGAGGGCCACAGCCGTCACTAGCACTACCACAAAGGTAATATGGGCGGCAATCCATGTAGATAGTTGGATGAGTTTATTTTTCATTGTTGTTGTCTCAAAAATTGTCTGCAAAGTTACAAAAATCCTCAAATCTCGCCATATAGTGATAATCATTGCCACGATGGTAGGCTGGGAAAGTTCACTTTGTTGCAAGTGAGCATAGAACACCATGGAAAGCGATTTTCCCCTGTTTTGCGTATGCCAGAATACTCCAATCTTACCGTCATTCTGCACGGCAATTTTTCGTTCGCTCAATAACTCCCTTTTCTGCAAAATACTGATGATACCCGGCAAGAATTTTAGCTACTCCTGCTTCGTCTTTCGAAAAGCAGACAAAGTTTTTAATAATATCTAAAAGGCGCTCTTTTGGAAAGATGACTTCGAAAAAAGTATCATAACCGACAAAGTCCGTATTTTCTAGTTACCATCCTTGGTCTTCCATCCATGTAGTGCTCTTCCTTGCTTGTCTGCGTTTCGACCTTTGAGCATGCCATGTCGCTTATTACATAGAACACATTATAAATGAAGAGTGATGGGATTTCTTTCGTGTAATTACGTAGCTGAGATAGGCTTCCGATGCATCCGTTTCTTCATGTGAAGGAAACTTCAGCTCCATAACTACAAGGGAAAGTCCGTGTATGAAAATGATGATATCTGCCTGCTTTTCGGGGTACTCCACAAAAGTCCATTGGTTTACTACCTGAAAATTGTCGCGCTCAGTGTGTGCGAAGTTTATCAGATAGACAATGTTATTTCCTTGTCCTTTATCGTCAAAATAGGAAACTTCTATGTCATGTTGCGGATAGTCCATAAACAGTTCGTTTTTCTGTGTCAGACTTTTGGTATCAAAGTTCTTCAGTTTGGCTACAGCTTCATTTATTATTGTTTGTGGTTTCCTTAGCTCACATTGTTCAGGCTTTCTGTAAGTTGTTCTTCATAGAACGGTACGTCGTAATCACGCTTTATATTGGGGAAACAAATATACGTATAACCAATCTGTTCGAAGAGGGCTGTCAAGGTTCTTTTGTAATTGTCTTCTGTGAATGACATTGCTTTATTTGTATTAATTTTATTTTTCTGTTATCATATCATTTAGTTTGTTTGGATGGGTTATCTCTTATTGTTAGTTAAATTATAAAATAATTTAAATGTAGGCTTGATTAAATGAATATAATCGGAAAGATAATAATATTTCACTTGATTTTATAGTTAGAATTAATTTATTTTTACCATTTCATTTTTGAATACCACTCCATCCATCATTTGTCCTTTTACTTTCTGTATTTTCCCATTTAGGGTTTGAGTTACCTTCATAGTGGAAGGACGTAATGTCGCTTTATCCGGATATTCTAAAATTATTTCACGAACTACGTTCCCTCCCTTTTTTGCAGCTCTTAATCCAGCCATTTCACTGTCCTTCCATAGCCCCTTTGCATTCATTGCATTGTTCTGTGGAACTATATTGAGAAAATTACTTTCTCCTCCCCAGGAGTCTGGTTGAATATGTCCGGCAATATCATCATAAGTACCGGTTCTGAACTTTTGGTTACCTAATACATCATAATCACTTTTGTAATATTTTATTTTTCCAATATGGTTCTTATCTCTTGAGGCTTTAGTAACATTTTTATCAGCAAAATATCTCATTTTTATTATTCTTCCGTAGCGATCGGTTGTCGATGTAAAGTTTGTGCCACGGTATGTTGTGTTTGACATAGGATATAAATCTCCTAAAGGATTATTGCCTTTAGCTAACTCTATAATATAACCATCCTTTGCATTTCCTGTTTGGTAACCTAAAATCTCTCCTGTATCTTTGTGACGAATTATAGTTCTTGCTTCATTAGCTCCAGGTATATCCTGATAAGTTAAGTCATTTCCAGATAACCAAACTCTTTTTTTAGGAGATCTAGAGTACAATTTTTCACGTGCTTTATTGGCATTCTCTCCGACATAACGCAACATGGTAATATCTTTTCTATAGTTTGAGCCTGCCATATTGCAATAAGACTCCAATAATTGAGGGTTATTAGAGAATAATTTCCGAAGATGTGGATTTTCAGCAATATCATCTAATAAAAGTTTATTCATGGCTTCTTTTCCGCCAGAATATTTTAACCATTCCTCTGCAGCCCTCTTATTTAGAGTCTTTTCAATAGCTTCTTTTTGTGCAGCTTCATTTAATACTGTTTTATAAACTTTGTTTGACGCATTAAAAGCAATTCTTTTCTGACCTTCGCGGGCTAAATTCCGAACTTCTTCTTTGGTGGTCTTTCTTATTACATTTTCAAGTACTTCTTCTCCACTCTCTTTTACAAGTTTAGAAGTCATTCTTTTTTTTATCTGTTTTTTAGCTCCGCTTTCAATAATTTCTTTTACACTCTTTGTTGAAGCAGTTTGTACCATCTCTAAAGCGACTTTCTTGGCTGTAAGTTCGGTCGTTTCTTGTATTGCCTCTTTAGAAAGTATTTTAGTCGCAGATGTAATAGCATTCTTTCTTGCAACTCCTTTTGCCATCTGTTTCGCGGTTTGCTTCAGAGTTGATTTTGCTCCTTGTTTAACTGCTTGTTTACCCACAAAGCCTATAACCTGTGCCTGAATCGGGATAAATAAAGTAAATAAACTTATAAAAATAGTAGTGATATATATTTTATATTTAATAGTTTTCATAGATTATTGTTTTAAAGTTGTTCTGTGAATGTTTAAAATCACGATTTATTGACATAAAGCCAGTGTTTACAATTTTTTGTGTAGATTGTTTTAGTTCTTTATTCAAAGCTTCAATAAATCTTTTAATATATTTCTTTGATATATCTATTTCTTCTTTTGTGTTTTTAATAGTTCTACCTATATCTACGGCATCAATGATATTACCTAATGTTCCAAAAGATAATAAATTGGCGGCTAAAGAGGCTGCTGAAAGTCCCCATCCAGTCCAATCCGTTTTATTTTGAATTTTTGAAAGTTCATAAAGGTGATGTGCTGGATTATTTATACTAAAATTTACATTAATATGCTTTTCTTTGAGGTTATAGCCATAGTATTCTTCTCCTTCCATAAGTGTGTTTAAATAATAAGTACGGCTTTTATTGATTAATTCGATACACTCATTTACATTATTGTTTACAATTTGAGTTATTCGGTTATATTGTATATTATTGTTAAAAGTCTGCTTAAATAATTGATTAATTTGGATTTTTTCTTTAGGTAATTTTTTTTCTAACATTTGATCTATAACCGTTTCAATTGGAGCCGATAGATATTGTTCTATTTCGAGTTTAGTACGTTCTCTATATGCATTAATAAGGTCTGATTCCTTTTTAAAATAATTAGGTAGTTGCTTATTTAATTGTGCATGTATACTTTTTTGAGCTTTCAAATAAATTGGATCTATTTTGTCTTTAAAATCTGTATCTTTAAAAGATATATGTAATTGCCTCAAAGAACTATAATCATAATTTTCAATTTTATTTAAAAGCGTGTTTTCAATTGCAGGTCTTAAAAAACACTGTTCGTCATTATGACTTTGATAATAGTTTACTATTTCATTGATTGAACATTTTGATAAATTGGTTAATACTTGGTATTCTCTTTGTTTTATTATATTATCAAAAGCTTCACTTAAGAAAGTATTATCCAATGCCAACTCCTTATAATCAAGTAAATCTGTATAAGATTCATTTTCGTAAGTCCTATCATATAGGAGATATCCTGCTAATTGGTTTCTGTAGTTTGGGAAATTTAGATAATGAATAATCAATTCCCTTACATCATCTTTCTTGAAACTTTCATGGATAGCATTTTCTACAGGTGAAGGTATATAAGGTGTTTCCTTAGTACTACCACATGAATAAAAAAGAATGGAAAGAATAATAGCAAATGGGATTTGCTTGCTGAAAACACAGTTGATATGTTTCATACTTTGAATTTATAAAGTAAAAAATAAGGTTTATCGTTAATTATCATATATTAATATTAAACGAAAGTATGTTTACTGAAAATAATATTAATTAAATTATTTTTATATTTTCTTAAATAGTCTATTTACTTAAGTTTTAATATTTTCAGACATTAGTTTGGGTAAAGTATATTTCGCAATTTATTTAATAGGTCAGCCTCTAAACTGAGTTCCAAGATTTTTTCAATAGGTATTATAATATCATCAAATTTCTCAAAAGAATTCTTTGGGCACATATTAATTTTTTAAGATTTTACTATTTCTGTTTTTTAATTTAAGAAAACGCTGCCATTTCCTTGCAATAATAACTTATATTCTGAAATATCAAGGTTTTCTCGTAGTAAATTGGTGCTTTCCATATTTCTTTTTCAAAGCCTATATCGGCTGTATTTTTTGTTTTTGCCATAAGGTTATATTATTTTTTCGATGATTAAATTTTTCAAGTCTGCGCTTAGTGCGCACAAATCATACAAAGGTAAAAATATTACGGCACATTGAAGAAGATAGGATAAAAGAATTTATATGGCATAGATGTAGATATGATTACGCCTATATAAAAATATCTCGACACATAGCAGTCAATATCTCGTCACGAACGTGATGAGGTATCAGCATGAACGTGTCAAGATATCGTCACGTTCGTGTCAAGGTAAATTTAATTCTGCTCTTACATAAATGCACGGGGCGTCTGACTATAACTGATATTTTGCTCTGACTATTAGTCTTTTTATTCGCCTCCAAATCTACGTGAAATCTCTTGGATAACCACGAAAATTTGCAGATTATCCATGAACAGAGTTCTGATATGACAAAGAAAAAATTGGTATATTGTGATTCGAAGATGGGAAATAAATTATTGCAGATATTTTGATTAAAAATTCAGCATCTTTTCTCCAAAATATCATGAAGTTTTAGAGAGAATTTGTACAAAAAGAAAAAGGAACTTCCTGATGAATTATAAAAACAAAACGTCCCGTGTGAAAGCACACAGGACGTTATATGTAAAGACTATACCTTGTCAGTCTATATCGCCTAAGACGAACTTGTGAGGATGTTTTCCTTTGAAATCTTTGAAATACAATTTGATTTCGCGCATATCCTTGTCTATATCCCCGCTGGGTATGATATACTTGCCTGCTGTTATACATTTCTTTTCGTAATCGATGCCGATCAGTACGATAGGAATGTTTGCCCCTAATGCTATGTAATAGAATCCCTTTTTCCAGTTCGGATTAGGAGAGCGGGTTCCTTCAGGGGTGATGGCAAGATGAAATTTCTCGCTGGCGTTTACTTGCTTGATGACTTGATCTACCATTGAGGTACGTTTGTCACGATGTACGGGGATTCCTCCCATCCAGCGGAACAAAATACCCAACGGAAAGAAGAACCATTCTTTTTTCATCATGAATCCCGACTCACGACCTATGGCACTGATAAACAGCTTGCCGATAAACAGGTCCCAGTTCGTGGTGTGAGGGGCTGCACAGATAATGCACTTGTCGAAATCAGGGACGGAAACTTCAGCTTTCCATCCCAGTATCTTGTGGTAGATAAAGCTGCAAATGGCTTGTTTCATGCTCCTTATTTACCCAGTTCTTCCAATTTTTTGAAAATAGTTTGTGTACCGTTGTTAAAGTCTTCTTTCAGTTTCTTATAGAAGCCTTTTACATTACCCGGTTCAGTATGGCTGATGCGGCTGATGATGTCCTGACGGAGATTGACTGCCTGAAGGAACAATTTGCTCAGTTCTTCACGGTTTTCATCTTTGGCATTCATGCTTTCTACGATACACAGACCCGCGATAAGGTCGGAAATATAATTGACGTTCTTTTTTAAATTTCTTCTACTAGCCATAGTTTTATTGTTTTAATGGGTTAATAAAATAGATTGATTACGGGGTAAAGATAACATTTTTTTTGCATACGTTTTCATATTTCCGAAAAAAAGGCGAAATTTGCCATACCGAAATTTATACACCTTATATAAATTAAAAACAATTATGACAAAAAGCGCATTACAAATTGCAAGAGCTGCTTATCAGCCAAAATTGCCTAAGGCATTGAAGGGTGCTGTAAAGGTACAGGAAGGAGAACCTACACAGTCGGTTGCCGATCAGGAAGAAATCAAGAAATTGTTCCCGAATACTTACGGCATGCCGTTGATTAAATTTGTTGAAGGAGAAGAAAAAGAATATGCTCCTATGAACGTGGGAGTAATTTTGTCTGGTGGTCAGGCTCCTGGTGGACACAATGTAATCTCTGGTTTGTTTGATGGCGTAAAGAAATTGAACCCTGCAAACAAATTGTATGGTTTCATCCTGGGTCCTGGTGGATTGGTTGACCACAAATATATGGAACTGACAGCTGATATTATCGACGAATACCGTAACACTGGTGGTTTTGATATTATCGGTTCTGGTCGTACCAAACTGGAAAAAGAAGATCAGTTCGAAAAAGGTTATGAAATCTTGAAAGAATTGGGTATCAAAGCATTGGTTATCATCGGTGGTGATGACTCTAATACAAATGCTTGTGTATTGGCTGAATATTATGCAGCTAAGAACTATGGTATCCAGGTTATCGGCTGTCCGAAGACTATCGACGGTGACTTGAAGAACGACATGATTGAAACTTCATTCGGTTTTGATACAGCTTGTAAGACTTATGCTGAAGTTATCGGTAACATTCAGCGTGACTGTAACTCAGCTCGCAAGTACTGGCACTTTATCAAACTGATGGGACGTTCTGCTTCTCACATCGCTTTGGAATGTGCTTTGCAGGTTCAGCCTAATGTATGTATCATCTCTGAAGAAGTTGAAACTAAGAATATGTCTTTGGATGATGTAGTAACATATATTGCTCAGGTTGTTGCTGACCGTGCTGCTGCAGGAAACAACTTCGGTACAGTATTGATTCCGGAAGGTTTGATCGAATTCATCCCTGCTATGAAGCGTCTGATCGCTGAATTGAACGACTTCTTGGCTGCTAACGGTGAAGAATTCAACAACATCAAACGTTCTAAACAGCGTGAATACATCATCAGCAAGCTGACTCCGGAAAATGCTGCTATCTACGCTTCTCTGCCGGAAGGTGTTGCTCGTCAGTTGTCTTTGGATCGTGACCCGCACGGAAACGTTCAGGTTTCATTGATCGAAACTGAAAAACTGTTGTCTGAAATGGTTGCTACTAAGTTGGCAGCATGGAAAGAAGAAGGTAAATATGTTGGTAAGTTTGCTGCTCAGCACCACTTCTTCGGTTACGAAGGACGTTGCGCTGCTCCATCTAACTTCGATGCTGACTATTGCTACTCTTTGGGTTACACTGCATCTATGTTGATTGCTAACGGTAAGACTGGTTATATGTCATCAGTTCGTAACACTACTGCTCCGGCTGCTGAATGGATTGCAGGTGGTGTGCCTATCACAATGATGATGAACATGGAACGCCGTCACGGTGAAATGAAACCGGTTATCCAGAAAGCTCTGGTTAAGTTGGATGGTGCTCCGTTCAAGGCTTTCGCTGCTCAGCGTGAAACTTGGGCTAAGGAAACTGCTTATGTTTATCCGGGTCCGATCCAGTACTTTGGTCCTACTGAAGTTTGCGATCAGCCGACTAAGACTTTGCAGCTTGAACAAGCAAAATAATAATTGCTTATAAATAAAGAAATCTGTCATTGCCTTCTCTGCCTGTCTGTGACTGGCAGAGAGGTGCAGTGACTATTTTTTAATGTAACTGATAGAACCTATGACAAAAGAACCGCCCATAATGGTGGTAAATAAGCCTCGCAAAACTACATCCCGTAAGCGGACGAGTTCTTCTTCATCGAATACGACTTCTTCTGGAGGACCGAAGAGAAGAACCAGACGCAGCAAGGATAAAAAGAAAATAGCACGTAAGTGGGAAGTTCCATCGTGGATATATTATATTCTGATGGGAGGGGCTGCTGCATTGCTGGTCATTGGGTTTTATTATTTCTTTATCCGTCCTTATGCATACAGATGGAAGCCTTGCTATGGTACAAAGGCATATGGCGTATGTCTTCCTTCGGGCTATCGGGTGCATGGGTTCGATATTTCTCACCATCAGGGTGAAATAAACTGGGCAGTGCTCAGCAAGACACAGTTTACTCCATTCCCTATCCGTTTTGTCTTTCTGAAAGCTTCGGAAGGTGGAGATTTCAGTGATACTACATTTGTCCATAACTTTGATCTGGCGCGACAGTATGGGTTTATCCGCGGTGCTTATCACTTTTATAATCCAAAGACAGATGCTTCGCGGCAGGCTGATTTCTTTATCCGCTCGGTTCAGCTGGAGCCGGGAGATCTTCCTCCTGTGCTGGATATAGAAAAGCGAGGGGATGATGACGACCGTTTGCGGAAAGATTTGCTGGTATGGCTTCGTAAAATAGAACAACATTATAAAGTGAAGCCTATTCTTTATACTTCGTATAAGTTTAAAACTCGTTATCTGAACGATTCTGTCTTCAATACTTATCCGTATTGGATTGCTCATTATTATGTTGATTCTGTAGAATATAAGGGCCAGTGGAGATTCTGGCAGCATACAGATGCCGGTACATTGCCGGGTATAAGGGAACAGGTGGACCTGAATGTGTTCAACGGAACACTGGAGGAACTGAAGCAGATGACAATTCCTGTGTCTGAAGAAGAAAACTAACTATTTTATTGATTGGATTTACGCTTGCGGAGCTCTTCGGCAAGACGGTACTGGATGGCTGCTTCCATTTCTTTTCCGGCTTGTGTAAGTGCATCGCCAAAGCATTCGTGTGCTCCGGCATGTTGAGGCTTCAGGGTGGTAGCTTTGTCGAGGTCGGCAATAGCTCCTTCGGTATCTCCTGTATGAAGACGCAGTTTTCCGCGGTTATAAACGGTTTTAAATTCCATCGGGCGCAGGTGTACAGCTTTGTCAAGACAGGCTTCAGCTTCATTTATACGATCGGCATTAAACAGGGTGACTCCTTTACGTACCCATGCATCGGCGTAGTCAGGATACAGTTCGATGGCTTTATCGTAATTGGCAAGTGCCGCACGGGTGTCGTGCATGTGTGTGATGCACTCATTTCCCATCAGGTAGTATTCTTTGGCGTATTTTTGAAGATTTTTCTGCTGTTCCTGCATCTGTTCTTTCAGCCGCTTGTTGTCTTCGCGCAGCTTGTTGATGATGCCAAGCTTTTTTCGGATGAAACGCTGCTGGAGGGGCTTTTCTATATCGTAACGTGAATGGATAGCTTTAAAGAATTGATTGAGAAATTCTTCGAAGTCGCCTTTATCGAATGCTTTGACAGCAGCTACGTATTGTATGTCGGCCTGTGCTTGTTTCATGGCACGCTCGATGGCTTGTTCGTTGTTGAACCGTTGTGAAAAAGCTACGATTTCGGGGCGGACAAAGATATCTCCACGGGTTATTTCACGTTTCAGGCAGATGCCTTCCAGTGAAGTACAGCGGCTTAAAGCGACATAGGTTTGTCCGCCGGCGAAAACTCCACCGGTAAAATCGATGACTACCCGACTGAATGTAAGGCCCTGGCTTTTGTGTACGGTTATAGCCCAGGCAAGGCGGATAGGATATTGTGTAAATGTTCCCAGTTCTTCTTCCTCAATTTTCTTTTCTTCTTCATTATAACGGTAGCGGATATTGCTCCAGCTTTCGCGATGAACGTCCAGTTCTTTTCCGTCTTCGGTAATGACATATATGATTCCGTCGGCATCGATACCGGAAATGGTTCCGATGGTTCCGTTTACCCAGCGCTTTTCGGAATCGTTCTTGATGAAAATAATTTGTGCGCCGGGTTTTATGGTCAGTTCCATAAGTGTAGGAAGACTGCTTTCGGGGAACTCGCCATGTATTTCTCCCTGCAGGGTGACGGCTTCGCCGGGAAGTTCGGCAAGGCGGCGTTCGTTGATGTAGTCTACGTTGTCTCGGCGGGTAGCAAGAGTGATGTACATGTCGTTTTCGCTTGCCTTTACCGGGGCGTTGTAACGTGTGTTCAGCAGTTGGAGATCAGCTGCTCCGGCGGTGTTTGTGCGGATATGGTCGAGTACGTTGACGAAGACTTTGTCGGTCTGTCGGTATACTTTAGTCAGCTCGATGGCTACCAGCTCCATTTCGCGGAATACACGTGCAGAGAAGAAGTAGGGATTGGGGTAGAAGCGATTAATGATTTCTCGTTCATCGCTTTTCACTACCGGTTCCAGCTGGAAGGCATCTCCTACGAGCAGCAGCTGTTTTCCGCCAAAGGGCTCGCGCATGTTCTGTGAATATACACGTAGCACTTTGTCGATGAAATCGATGATATCGGCACGTACCATGGAAATCTCGTCGATGATCACCAGTTCGATATTCTTGATGAGTTTACGGTGGTCTGATGAATATTTCAGGAAACTGTGCAGTTTTCCTCCTTTCAGACTAAAGTTGGGATCGTCGGGCAGGAGGGGATAGAAAGGGAGCTTGAAAAAGCTGTGCAGGGTACTTCCTCCTGCATTGATGGCTGCAATACCTGTCGGGGCAAGTACCACAAATTTTTTCTTGGTAATCTGGCATACATGTTTCAGAAAGGTAGATTTACCGGTTCCGGCCTTTCCGGTCAGGAAAACCGACTGGCGGGTGTATTGTATCAGCTTTAAAGCATTTTGGAACTCTGCGTTGTCGGTATCTATCGGTGTATATGCCATAGGTGAAAACTTGATTTGCTGACAAAGATACATAAAAAAAGCGGTCGCATGTGCAACCGCTTAGTTGATTATTTACACGCCTCTCGGCATTTATCAGATTCTCTCTCAAAGCTGAAGCCTTTTTCAGCATTCAGCTTGTTTTTACTTGCTGATCTTATCGTTCAGCATTACGTAACCCCAGATCATTGGATCTGCATTTACGATCTTGTGAAAAATGTTTTTTACCTTTTTCATAATGTTATCCTTTCTTTTTTAGTTAAACATTAAATAATACCTGAAAACTTTACTTTTTAATTTTACGGCGAGCCTCACGGCCGGCTTTTTAATTCATCTTTTCAACCTTTAACCTTAAAAATTCAAATCTAGTTAAGTCTAGTCTTTTATTATTTCCTTTTGTTTTACACTGCAAATATACGAGTTATTTTAATAGAAAATATGTTTTATAGCATATATATTGCAAAAAGTGCCTCTTTTTTGACCTAAATCAAAAAAAGCCCTTCTTTTGTTACATAGGTGTGACGTGACTGAACATTTCTATCGGAGGGTATTGGACTTTTGGCGGAAAAAGTAATCGGGGCAGTCGATGAGGACTGCATGTTCTTCGCATATATAATAAGGTATATGATTGGTGTGTAGAAGGATATTAATGCTAAAAAGAGAAACAAAATAGGTTTTATTTATGCTTTTAAACAGATTTTTCACTATTTTTGCGCCTTCAAATTATTAAGCAAAATTAAAATTCGATGAAAAAAACATTCTTATTCGTTCTTTTGATGTGCTGTTTTGCAGGAGTGGCAAAGGCACAAAACATCCAGTTGCATTATGATTTAGGACGTGCTATGTACAATTCTCTGGAGGACCGTCCATGGGTTACCACTACAGTAGAAATGTTTAAGGCTGACAAGTGGGGTAGTACTTTCTTCTTTGTTGATATGGACTATACAGATAAGGGCGTGGTTTCTGCTTATTGGGAAATCAGCCGTGAACTGAAATTCTGGAAAGCTCCTGTATCTGCTCATATAGAATATAATGGTGGTTTGAATTATATTAACAATGCTTTTCTGGCCGGTCCGGCATACAACTGGAACAGTGCAGACTTTTCTCGTGTGTTTGGTGTGCAGGTAATGTATAAGTATATCCAGAAGAATGACGAACCGCATAACTTCCAGGTGACTGGTACATGGACTATCAACTTCTGTCAGGGTAAGTATACTTTCAGCGGTTTTGCTGATTTCTGGCGTGAGAAACATTTTGATGTTCACGGTAACGAACATAATTACATCTTTATGACTGAGCCTCAGTTCTGGGTAAACCTGAATCAGTTCAAGCATGTAAATAAGGATTTGAATTTAAGCGTTGGTACAGAGTGGGAGATGAGTACGAATTTTGCTACTCGTAACGGATTCTATTATATTCCTACGCTGGCAATGAAGTGGACTTTCTAATAGATTTATCATAAAATTATAAATAGTATGCTGGAAAAATTGTTTGGCTTCGACCGGAAAGTGACACGTGTACGTACTGAGATACTGGCTGGTATCACAACTTTCCTGACGATGGCTTATATTCTTGCTGTTAATCCGAACATCCTGAGTGCTACGGGAATGGATAAAGGGGCGTTGTTTACTACCACTGTGATAGCGTCGGCCTTTACTACTTTGCTTATGGCTTTTTATGCCAAATTACCTTTCGGACTGGCTCCAGGTATGGGACTGAATGCCTTTTTTGCTTATACTGTTTGTTTGACACTGGGGTACTCATGGCAATTTGCACTGACTGCCGTTTTGCTGGAGGGTATTATCTTCATCTTGCTGACAGTTACCAACTTGCGTGAAAAGATCGTTGATGCCTTGCCGGCTACATTAAAGAATGCGATTGGTGCAGGTATTGGTCTGTTTATTGCTTTTCTGGGTTTACAGAATGCTGGTATCATTGTGAATAATGATGCGACTCTTATTTCGCTGGGAGATATAACTTCGGGTTCTGCTTTACTGGGAATTATCGGCTTGCTGGTTACATCTATCTTGTTGGTGAAGCGTGTACGCGGAGCTTTGCTTTTTGGTATTTTGCTGACTACAATTATTGGTATTCCGATGGGATTGACACATATTGACGGCATTGTAAGTGCTCCTCCTTCTATTGAGCCGATTTTCTTTAAATTCCAATGGGAACATATATTTACTAAAGAAATGGTAATAGTAGTGTTTACTTTCTTGTTTGTAGATATGTTTGATACAATCGGTACACTGGTGGGAGTAACTACTAAGGCTGGTATGGTGACAAAAGAAGGAAAGATTCCTCACTTGAAACAAGCATTTTTGGTAGATGCTGTCGGTACAACGGTAGGTGCTATGTTGGGAACCAGTACAATTACTACTTTTGTGGAAAGTGCTTCAGGAGTAGGTGAGGGTGGACGTAGCGGTCTGACAGCTTTTGTTACAGCTGTTTGTTTCTTGCTTGCTTTGTTCCTTGCTCCTTTCTTCCTGGCTGTTCCGGGGGCTGCTACTGCTCCGGTACTGATTCTGGTAGGATTGATGATGATGTCTTCTATCAAGAAAGTTGATCTTACTGAGTATTCGGAGGCTATACCTGCATTTATATGTATTATCTTTATGCCTTTGGCTTATAGTATTTCTGATGGTATTGTATTGGGAATGATAAGCTATGTGCTGATAAATTTATTGTGCGGAAATTATAAGAAATTGACTCCGGCTATGTATATTTTGTCGGTTATCTTTGTCTTTAAGTTCTTTATGTAGAATCTAGTTTCTCTCTGTTTTAAGGGAGAGGTAGCTTTGGTAGATTAGTAAAAAAAGCATGTGAAATAAAAGTCTTCGGGCTTTGTTTCACATGCTTTTTTGATATGAAATGCAAAATTGTCTATTAACTTTCCATCATCACTTCTAAGGCAAACTTGCCTCGGATACACTCAGTGAAACACTAGCTCTGTGTCTCGAACGGGTGTATTTTAATGGTATTATTGTTATTTGTTTCCGATAAACATATTGAATAAGCTGATTCTAAGTATTATTTTTATGGATAAGCTCCCTTATTAAAGTTGTTGTTTAATTTTATGTATATCAATAAGTTATTGATTATTTGAAAAGTATTATCAGACAACATGTATTATTTTATGTTACTAGTCCCGATTCGGTCGGAGATGGATTTGAAAGAATTGGACCGAATCGCGACTATTTTTCTATTTTAAATGTACAGTTCACCAGAAATAAATGTTTGCTTTATGCCAGATGTTGTTCAATGTATTGCATGATTTCCTGTGTTGAGTCAGGATGAAACCAGGCTATTTCTGTATCACGCTTAAACCATGTTACCTGTTTACGTGAATAGATGCGTGAGTTCTGTTTTATTTTTTCGATAGCGAAAGGTAACTCCCACTCTCCGTCGAAATATTTGAATAATTCTTTATATCCTACGGTATTCAGTGAATTCAGGTTGCGGTACGGATATACTTTTCGTGCTTCTTCCAGTAATCCTTCTTCCATCATCATGTCTACTCGACGGTTAATACGATCGTATAGTTCTTCCCTGTCGCGTTTTAATCCGATTTTTAATATGTTGAAAGGACGCTCCTTACATGTACGTGTACGGAAAGATGTATATGTTTTTCCTGTCATATAGCATATTTCAAGTGCATGTATTACGCGTTTGGGATTCTTCAAGTCAACAATATTGTAATATTCAGGATCAAGAAGCTTTAACTCTGCACATAAACGTTCCAATCCCTCCTGTTCGTAACGTTCCAGCATTAACTGACGTGTATCATTGTCTACGGTAGGAATGTCGTCAATACCTTTGCATACGGCATCGACATACATCATTGATCCTCCTGTAAGTACTACTACGCTTTTTTCTTGGAATAATTCATTAAGCTTTTTCAGTACTTCACTTTCGTATTGTGCCGCACTATAGTAATCTGTCAGTTGCAGAGTTCCTACAAAATAATGTGGAACACGTGCTAACTGGTCTGGGGTAGGGGCTGCCGTCCCTATTTTCAGGTCGGCATAAAGCTGTCGTGAATCAGCTGAAATAATAGAGGTATGATATGCTTCGGCAATAGATAGACTTAAATCTGTTTTACCTATACCTGTAGGACCTATCAGTACAATGAGTGTTGGTTTATTCATATATTCTTTTAAAGCAACTAAAAAAAGGAGGAATAATCTCGTATCCGTTATTTGTCTTTCGAGATTTTCCTCCTTTTCGCGTAGATGAAAATAACAATTACAGTATCTGTTAATTAATATTTGTCTTCATCGTAAGGATTGCTTCCTCCTTCCATATCAAAGCCTTCCGGATCGAAGTCTTCCATATCGAAATCTTGGTCACCATAGAAGTTCTCATCTAAATCGAGAGCAGTGTTTGTATTCATTTGCTCATCAAAATCAATGGTTTGTTTAGGTGGATTTCCTTCTTTGCGTGAGCAAGTTGCATGTTGTAAATCCTTTCCTGTAATAATTTCGGAAAGCTCTATAAAGAAAACACGTTCAGCAAGCGGATCGAATACATAAAGTAATTTCTGTTTTTCGTCTTCCAACAGCTCACTTAATGGAGTTTCCTTCATAACGAAAGTATCTTCTTCAGAGCTTCCGTTACCCATATCTTCTAAAGTAATTTCAATTTCTTTTTCCCAGTCATCATCGCAGATGAAAAAAGAAGTCATCTGATCATCTTTATAACCGGTACATTTTAATATAGCTTCGTGTAAATCGTAAAAAGAAGCTTCTGAGTCGATTTTTATCTCTCTCAAGAAATCATCGACTTCATCGGATATGATTCTGAATTTATATACCATTGTTCTTTACTGTTTAATATTCGTTGATGTTGTAAAGATATAAAATTTTCTTTATCGGATAATTCCTCTTTCCGAATTTTCAATAAAAGAAACGATATATTCAATTTCCGGAGTCATAGTAATCTCTTCACGAATTTGCTGCAAAGCATCACTAACATTTTTTCCGCTGTTGTAAATAATGCGATATGTATTGTGGATGTTTTCAATTAATTCGTTTGAAAATCCTCTACGGCGTAATCCGATAATGTTAATTCCGCTATATGCAATCGGTTCGCGACCAGCAATGATATAAGGAGGAATATCTTTACTGAAACGGCATCCTCCCTGAATCATAACATAACCTCCTACTCGGCAGAACTGATGCATCAAAACATTGGCACTGACAATTGCATTATCATCGATGATAACTTCGCCTGCCATTTTTGTAGAGTTTCCTATAATACATCCGCTTCCGACAATTGTATCGTGAGCAACATGTACTCCTTCCATCAGCAGATTATTGTTGCCTACTATTGTTTTTCCTTTTGCAGCTGTTCCTCTGTTTATTGTTACATTCTCACGGATGGTATTATTGTCACCGATTTCTGCGGTTGTTTCCTCTCCACGAAACTTTAAATCTTGTGGAATCGCTCCGATGACTGCTCCTGGGAAAATGCGATTATTATTTCCAATACGTGAACCATATAAAATGTTTACGTTGGGCATAATTGTATTATTGTCGCCTATCACTACATTCTTGTCAATAAATACAAAGGGACCTATTTCGACATTTTCTCCTATTTTAGCTTCTGGATGTATGTATGCTAATGGGCTAATCATATTTTTTATAAGAAGTATTAAGTATTAAGAGTATAAATTGCAGGGATGAAGAATTCAGTCTAAATGTATTAGATAGAATTCTTCATCCTTGTTTATGTATCGTTTTTATTTGTTTTTCACTATTTGTGCCATGAATTCAGCTTCGCAGACAATTTTTTCGCCAACAAAGATATAGCCTTTCATAGTAGAAATTCCTCGGCGGATAGGTGCCATTAATTCTACACGGAATATTAACGTGTCACCCGGAACAACTTTCTGCCGGAACTTAACATTGTCTATTTTCAAGAAATAAGTAGAATATTTTTCCGGATCATCCAAAGAGTTCAATACCAGCAATCCTCCGACTTGTGCCATTGCTTCTATTTGAAGCACACCTGGCATGACCGGTTCGTTAGGGAAATGGCCAACGAAGAACGGTTCGTTGGATGTTACATTTTTTATACCAACGATATGGTTTGCTCCAATGGCAATAACTTTATCTACTAATTGGAATGGATAACGGTGAGGAAGTAATTCGCGAATGCGGTTTACATCCATGATTGGTGCTTCGTTGCAATTATATACAGGTGCTTGAATTTCATGCAAACGAATTTCCTTGCGTATCTGACGGGCAAACTTGTTATTGATTGTATGTCCCGGACGGGTAGCAATGATTCGTCCTTTAATAGGTTTTCCAATTAATGCCAAGTCACCGATTATATCAAGAAGCTTATGACGTGCAGGTTCGTTAGGCCATACCAATGGAATATGGTTGATATATCCCAATTGGCTTGCATCCATATGAGGTACTCCCATTACATCTGCCAGCTTATCAAAGTTCTCTTGTGTCATTTGCTTTTCGTAAATGACAATCGCATTATCCAGATCGCCTCCTTTGATCAGACCAGCATTAAGCAATGGTTCGATTTCTCGAACAAAAACAAAAGTACGTGCCGATGCTACTTCTGCTGGAAAATCTTCCATATTCTCTAAAGTAGCATATTGGTTGGTAAGTATTTTTGAGTCGTATGAAATTAGTGTATTGACACTAAATTTATCATCTGGAAGTACGGTAATGGATGAACCGGTAGCTTCATCACGGAACTCAATCTTAGACTTGATTATATAAAAATCTTTCGGCGCATTTTGTTCTTCAATGCCAACTCGTTTGATACATTCTACATATGCTTTGGCACTTCCGTCCAGAATTGGGAATTCCGGACCGTTAACCTGAATCAAGCAATTGTCTATGCCAGCTGCATAAAGTGCGGCCATGGCATGTTCTACGGTACTTACTTTTACCCCGTTTTTCACCAAGACTGTACCGCGGGTTGTATCAACTACATTTTCAGCTACTGCATCAATGATGGGCTGATCATCTAGATCTATTCGCTGAATTTTATACCCGTGATGTTCTGGGGCAGGATTGAATGTAACTGTCAGTTTGACTCCTGTGTGAAGCCCTTTGCCATTCAGTGAAAAGCTGCCTTTTAAAGTTTGTTGTTTCAACATGGGTTTATTTATTAAGTTGTTTTTTTAGTTCTTCAATTTCCTTTTGTAATCGGTTTAGTTCAGTGTACATCTCTGGGAGTTTCTTGAATATTGCAGATGAGCGAGCAAATTGTTTCGGATCAATAGCTGGATATCCCATTAAAGTACTTCCAGATTTTGTGTTACCCGGTATTCCAGACTGTGCTCCAACGTTTACATGGTCACCTACTTTTATGTGTCCGGCAACTCCAACTTGTCCTCCGAACATACACCATTCTCCTATTTTTGCAGATCCGGCAACTCCAACTTGTGATGCCATCACGGTATGGCTGCCGACTTCTACATTATGTGCTAATTGGATTAAATTGTCGAGCTTTGCTCCTTTATGTACAACTGTTGCTCCCATCGTAGCACGGTCTACACATGTATTAGCTCCAATTTCTACATTATCTTCGATGATAGTGATACCTATTTGGGGGATTTTTTCATAACCTTCAGGTGATGGTGCAAAGCCAAATCCGTCAGCTCCGATAACCGCCCCGGCATGTATAATGCAATTGTTCCCTACGCGACAGTCATGATATACTGTTACTTGAGGATATAAAATAGAGTTTTCTCCAACTCGGGCATGTGCTCCAACTGTTACTTGCGGATGTATATAGGTATTATCTCCAATTTCAGCTCCGTCTTCTATACAAGCAAAAGGACCTATATAAACATTCTGGCCAATTTTTGCACTAGGTGAAATTGAAGCCAATGGATCGATGCCAGTTTTTTTCGGTTTGCTCATTTCATATAAGGTCATCAGCTTTGCCAGACTTTCGTAGGCATTCTCTACTTTAATCAGAGTTGCTTTTACCTCATGTTCAGGTGTGAAATCTTTATTGACCAATACAATGGACGATTGAGTCTCATATATGAAATGCGTATATTTAGGATTTGATAAGAAAGATAATGCACCTGGGATACCTTCTTCTATTTTAGCAAAAGTGTGTACAGTGGCATTTTCATCTCCCACAATTGTTCCTTGGATATATTCTGCAATTTGCTTGGCTGAAAACTCCATAATTGATGTTTTTGTTCTTTTTTTACTTTAATAGTTTGAGTTTTGGAATGTCTTTAAAACTACATCCACGTTGTTAATTATGCAAATTACGTATTTTTTTTTTATATATCCGTGTAAAATGTAAATTATTTATCTGTATCCTATCGGAAAAGTGTTCTTTTTCTCTGATTTATAAAATAAAATACTGCCTTCCATGTATAAAAACGGAAGACAGTATTTTAGATTGATTTAACAAATTCTCCTGATGTAGTAGCAGGAAGTTATTCTTTGGGAAAGATCTTATTATAAGATAGCTTTCAGTAATTCACTCATTTGTTGCTGTACTTTATGAGCCTCTTCTCCTGCTACTTTTGCAAAGTTTTCAGTTTTATCTGCATAGATAATAGCTCGGCTGGAGTTGACAATCAGACCACATTCTTTGGTCATTCCGTACTTGCATACTTCTTCTAGTGAGCCTCCTTGTGCACCGATTCCTGGAACCAATAAAAAATGATTAGGAACAATCTTACGAATATCTTCGAACATACGTCCTTGAGTGGCTCCAACAACATACATCATGTTTTGATCATTAGCCCATTCTTGAGATTTACGAAGAACCTTTTCAAAAAGACGTTCACCTTCCGGATCGGCAGTCAACTGAAAATCGTGTGAACCTTTGTTGGATGTAAGTGCAAGCAAAATAACCCATTTACCTTCATAAGTGAGGAATGGAGTCACGCTGTCTTCTCCCATGTAAGGAGCTACGGTTACAGAATCGATGTTAAGCTCTTCGAAGAATGTGCGAGCATACATGGCAGAAGTATTACCTATATCTCCTCGTTTTGCATCAGCAATGATGAACTGGTCAGGATAATTTTTCTTAATGTATTCTACAGTCTTTTCGAATGCGATCCATCCTTTTACTCCCATACTTTCATAGAAAGCCAGATTGGGTTTATAAGCAATACAGTAAGGAGCTGTAGCATCAATAATAGCTTTGTTGAAAGAGAAAATAGGATCTTCCTCTTTTAACAGATGTTCTGGTATCTTTTTGATATCAGTGTCCAGTCCTACACACAAAAAAGATTTTTTGTTTTTAATGTTTTCGAATAATTGCTGTTTGTTCATATCTATAGGGTTTTAAATTATTTGCTGAATAAATAACCGTTTATACTTACTTGTGTATGTTTTTTGTTGTTTTCTGTGGTATTCTCAACCGAAAATTCGGTGAGGTAAAATATTTTTCTATTTGAGTTGCATTTCAATTCAGCCGGAGGCATTTCTCCATATTTATATTGGTTAAGCTTCTCAAGGGTCTGGTAGCTTATGTACACAGTGTCGTTCTCTTGTTGTAACGGTATGGCCAATATTTGTTTTTCGCATTCGTCATTAGTTGAAACGTAGTATTGGTTCACGTATTGTAATTTATCATATCCGTCAGGGATGTTTATAAAAGCTTCTGAGGCTGACTTCCCAGAATAGGAAGTTGTACCTTGAGTCTCGCCTTCATTTTTGAACTCTGTACGGAGCATATATAATGAAACGTTTTCGTCAATCCATTGTGCTATGCTTTCTTTACCAAACCATTCGTAAAGATAAATAATTTTTTCGTTAATAGATTGTGCTTTTGCAGAAGAAAAATTCTTTAGCCATTGTGTATACTCTTCATGAGAAAAAGGAAGTTTTTTCTGTTGAGTATTCTGAATCTCCTTATTAATTTCGTTTTGAATGGTCTTTTGTGTAATACTTGAGTAATTGACCGGTAGAATTGAAGTCAACAGAAAAATTATAGAAAAAGAAACAGGAATCCAATTGATTCTTTTGGCCTTAATCAAAATCAGAGTTATGCATACAAAGTAGCACCAGACGTTGAGTGTGATTAAATACAGGCGGTTGATTGTCACTCCATAATCATTAAATCGCCGGATAATGCCTATAGTCATTAAGCAAAGCAGAGGCAATACAAATGCAGGAAGCCAGCGGGCTATTAATTCATCCATGCGTTTGCCATGTGCCATTCGAGTTGGATATAATCCGAATTCAATGGCAATACATCCAGTCATTAATGCAATGACTAGCCATGAAATCCATCCGATCGGAAGTTCCCAGCTGGCTAGAATACGTAGTGCATAAATGTAAAGTACAATCAGATATCCTCCCGTAAGAGGAAGGAATAAATAATGAATTACATTATTTAAGAATGAATGTAATAAAGGGAATGTGTTATGTTTCTCTTGTCTGGAAGGTAATAGTCCCAGGAATAATAACAGAGGCAAACATACATTACATATGATAACGATATATAAATAATATCGGGTATCGATGCCTATGTTGAATAGTTTATGCAATGACAATACCAAAAGACTGATTCCGCAGCTCATCACACATCCTATCAAATTGGCTGTAATGCATGATGTAATACTTGATACTGCGAAATTCCAGCTCGGTATATCATTTTTCTCTTTTAGAAAAGAGAGAAAAAAGATAGAAAGCCCTATGGCCAAAAGTCCTGCTCCATGAGCAATTCCTATTTCAGTGAAAGACTTCTCATAAGAATAGGAGTATAAATAAAATGCATCGGCTATCAGGAGTGCATGTGCTCCTGTTTGAATAATACTCTTCTTTATCAAACTTTTGATTTCCTCACACCATAAATGCAGGGAAAGAGAAAGTAAGGTTCCTACCGATAGGTAGTATCCTAGTATCCAGTAAAGTTTCTTGTTCTCCGGCTGATCAGCTGCTACTAAATAACAGAGATAACAGGTTAAAGATAAAATAAAGAATAAAGTAATGGGAAAACGCTTCAGATTAATCTGGAGCGCCCCATTGAAGGTCTGAATTGTTTTTTGTAACCAGTGCCTTAGCATTTTAGTGAAAAATCAGCTATTACAACTCACTTTCTTTCAATCGTTCTGCATTCTCTGCAACAATCAGATGGTCGATACAATCTTGGATATCTCCATCCATGAAAGCTGCCAGATTGTATATCGTATAATTGATACGGTGATCGGTTATACGTCCTTGTGGATAATTGTATGTGCGGATTTTAGCAGAACGATCTCCTGTGCTGACCATTGTTTTACGTTTAGATGCAATGTCGTCGATATACTTTTGATGCTCTTTATCATAGATGAAAGTGCGCAAACGTGATAAGGCACGTTCCTTATTCTTAGGCTGGTCGCGGGTTTCTGTACACTCGATAAGAATTTCCTCCACTACACCGGTATTAGGATTTTTCCAATTATAGCGCAAGCGAACTCCTGATTCTACCTTGTTTACATTCTGACCACCAGCACCGCCGCTTCGGAATGTATCCCATTTTATTTCGCCTTCATTGATTTCTACATCGAACGGCTCTGCTTCGGGTAGTACAGCTACAGAAGCGGCTGATGTATGAACGCGTCCCTGAGTTTCAGTAGCCGGTACACGCTGTACACGATGTACTCCTGATTCATATTTAAGAGTTCCGTAAACTTTATCTCCTGTTACCGAACAAATAATTTCCTTAAAACCTCCGGCAGCTCCTTCGTTTGCACTAGATACTTCCAGTTTCCAGCCTTTCGATTCGCAATATTTTGAGTACATACGGAATAAGTCCCCTGCGAAAATAGCGGCTTCATCTCCTCCTGTACCACCTCGTATTTCCAGAATAGCATTGCGATCATCTTGCGGATCAGCAGGAACCAGCAGAAGCTTAATCTCTTCTTCCAGTTGTGGAAGACGAGATTCGCAAGCAGCTGCTTCTTCGCGAGCCATTTCTTTCATTTCAGGATCGTTCTCAGCCATCATCATTTTAGCCTCTTCCAATCCGTTGAGGCACTGCAGATACTCCTTGCGTGCCTGCATAAGATCTCCCAGTTCTTTATATTCTTTCGTCAGCTTTACATATCGTTTCTGGTCAGATATAACGTTCGGGTCGGTAATCAGGGTTGATACCTCTTCGAAGCGAGCTACTAATCCATCCAATTTTTCTAATATGGTATTGTTTTCTGCCATATTCCAAAGAGTGTTAGTTTATTAATTCTCTAATATATAATGTTGTTATTTTGCAAAACAAAAGCTTACCATAGTCTGCCATAAAATAATTGTTCCTGAATGAAATAGTCATCGAATAGATATTTTTGTTAAGATGGCTATTGTAGAACTTTATTATTTATGACTATGGTAAGCTTTCTTATTAGTTAGTATTTGAATTCTCCAAATTCACTACGGATAATCAGCTCTTTATGATCGCTTTCTTCAATACGTCCGATTATCTGAGCATCGATGTTGAATGATTTGCTGATTTCGATAACCTGCTCAGCATGTTCCGGTGACAAATAAACTTCCAGACGGTGTCCCATATTGAATACCTTATACATTTCATCCCAGTCGGTTCCACTTTGTTCTTTGATAGTGCGGAACAATGGAGGTACAGGGAAGAGATTGTCTTTGATTACGCGACAATTGTCTCCAACGAAATGCAATACTTTAGTTTGTGCACCACCTGAGCAGTGAACCATACCATGAATTTGCGGACGAAGAGCATCCAGCAATTTTTTTACAACAGGCGCATAAGTACGGGTAGGAGAGAGAACCAGCTTTCCTGCATCCAGCGGAGAGCCTTCTACTGCGTCTGTCAATTTCAAGTTGCCGCTGTAAACCAATTCTTCTGGAACTGCCTTGTCGTAGCTTTCCGGATACTTCTCTGCAAGGTATTTAGAGAAAACATCATGACGTGCACTTGTCAGGCCATTGCTACCCATACCGCCGTTATATTCTTTTTCATAAGTAGCCTGTCCGTACGAAGCCAGACCTACGATAACGTCTCCCGGACGGATATTTGCATTGTCAATTACATCAGCACGTTTCATGCGGCATGTCACTGTACTGTCGACAATAATAGTACGAACCAAGTCACCAACATCGGCAGTTTCACCTCCTGTTGCATAAACACCTACTCCCATTTCTCTCAATTCGGCAAGCAATTCGTCTGTTCCGTTGATGATAGCCGAAATCACTTCACCCGGAACCAGCAGTTTATTACGTCCGATAGTTGACGATACCAAGATATTGTCTACAGCTCCGACACACAACAAGTCGTCGATATTCATAATCAAGGCATCCTGTGCAATTCCTTTCCAAACAGACAAGTCACCAGTTTCTTTCCAGTATAAATAAGCCAAAGACGACTTAGTACCGGCTCCGTCAGCATGCATGATATTGCAATACTCCGGATCACCACCTAGAATATCAGGAATAATTTTACAAAAAGCCTTAGGGAAAATACCTTTGTCAATGTTTTTAATGGCGTTATGCACATCTTCTTTCGATGCGGAAACACCGCGCTGCATGTATCGTTGATTGCTCATGAGATATTATTTGTTTGTTTTTGTTCAATTGAATGTGCAAAAGTACGGATTATTTTGCTTATGTCCTATCGTTTTTCTTGTTTTGTTACGTAGCTTGTCGTGAATGGCTGATTCATTTCCAGAGGCTGGCTTTCATTTCCATACCTGTCTACAGCTGTAACTGCCCAATATATCCGTTCTTGCCATGGAACTTCGGGACAGAAGATATACTGCGTAGAGTCAGTTCTTATTTCAATCAGGTTTGATGCCTGTGTGATATCTATCGGATAAGTATTCGAAGCATATATACGATAATATACCGGAACCGAGGAATTATCGGTAGATGCATTCCAGCTTAACTTTACTCCTTTATCCAACGGGATAAAGACGGGATTTGCCGGAACGGAAGGAGCTATGCTGTCTATCCATGTCATAGCAGGAATGGCAGCAGGTTGTGTGTAGAAATGCTCTTTCAGTTCATCGAACACTCCTTTTGTATTGTCAACCAAAAAACGATTGCGGAAGTAAGCCTGTCCGTCGAGTTTTATATTACGCAAAAAAGAGATTTGCCGTACCACTTCATCAAGCTGCCAGTTTTGTTCTTTGGGGTGGAGAAAATAAATACCTAACCCAGGAACAATCCATCGTCCGTTTTTATTTTCCTGCCAGTCGAGGGCAAACGGATAAAAATGATTTCCCTGAAAATACATCATCGGGAATAAAGCATCGTGTATTCCTTCTTTCAGCCATTGAAGTGCATCTTGGTAAACGACTTCATAGGCATTCCATCCCCTTGAGGGATAGCGTTTGGTATCGTTGTATTTTCCAACAGGAGAACTGCTTACCTTTACCCAGGGCTTTAGCGATTTTGTTTCTGTATAAATACGCCGCACAATGCGGGTGATATTATTTCTGCGCCATTGCTGTAAAGATTCTTTTTTGCCATATTTGCGATACGTACTCTGGTCGGGAAAGTCTGATGCCCGTTCCGGGTATCGGATATAGTCGAGATGAATACCGTCTATATCGTAGCGGGAAACAATTTCGCGCACAATACTTGCAAGATAATTATCTGTTTGAGGGTTTCCCGGGTCCAGATACCATGTCCCTTTATATAGCTTGCAGATGGAGGGCTGTTTTCGTGTTACAGATTTTTTACCTAAAAGCTTAACCTGTCGGGTATTTCCTATAGGGATGGTTACAATCCATGCATGCAGTTCCATACCTCTGCGGTGACATTCTTCTATGGCAAATTTCAGTGGATCGTAGTTGGGATTTCCTCCTTCGTGTCCGGTTAAGGATTCTGTAAACTGTTCTATGGCAGATGGATAAATGACATCTCCACGCAAACGGGTCTGAAACAATACGGTGTTGAAGTTTGCACGTTTCAGTGCATCGAGTGTCTTACATAATTCTTGTTTCTGAAGTTCGATAGTTTTGGCTGATGTTGCTTTATGCGAAGGCCAGTCCAGTCCGCCCAATGTGGTGAGCCAGGTTGCCCGTATTTCATATTTGGGTTGAGCATATCCGGACAGGGGAATAATGAACCCCAAAATAACAATGTAAATAGTTATAAGTCTGTTGTACATAATTTCGTTTTTTAGTTTTGCAAAGATAGCAATATGTTCTTTTAAATTATTACTTTTGCGCTCACTTAAATACTTTTTATTATGATAACTTTTAGTATAGCTTTAATTCTGTTAGTAGTCGGTTATTGGATTTACGGAGGTTATGTCAAGAAACTGTTTGCTCCCGACCCCAACCGTAAGACTCCGGCACTGACTATGACCGACGGGGTAGACTTTATACCTCTTCCTACATGGAAAATATTTATGATCCAGTTTTTGAATATTGCAGGTCTCGGACCAATTTTCGGTGCTATTATGGGAGCGCAGTTTGGTACAGCCTCTTATCTTTGGATTGTTTTCGGAACTATATTTGCAGGCGCAGTACATGATTTCCTGGCCGGAACTCTGTCACTTCGAAATTCGGGCGAAAGTCTGCCACAGATTATAGGACGATATTTGGGAAGTGGAACCCGAAAGGTAGCCTGTGTCTTTACAGTTCTGTTGATGATATTGGTTGGAGCTGTGTTTGTTTCAGGACCGGCGGAATTATTGGCTGGTATGACTCCCGCTTCTCTTGATGTTTATTTTTGGGTTATCGTGATATTCCTTTATTATATATTGGCAACGATGATGCCGATTGATAAGATTATCGGTAAGATTTATCCATTGTTTGCCTTTGCCTTGCTTTTCATGGCTGTAGGAATTTTGGTTATGCTGTATGTAAAAAGTCCGGATTTGCCTGAAATGTGGAATGGGTTTGGAACAAAATATGAACGGAATCCTATTTTCCCGATGATGTTTATTTCCATTGCCTGTGGAGCCATTAGTGGTTTTCATGCTACGCAATCTCCGTTGATGGCACGATGCATCACCAATGAAAAGCATTGTCGTCCGATTTTTTATGGAGCAATGGTGACCGAAGGTATTGTTGCTTTGATTTGGGCTGCTGCGGCCACTTATTTTTTCCATGAAAACGGTATTGTAGATGAAGCAACTGGAGTTGCCTATTCGGGAGCGAAGGTAGCTACTGATATTTCGAAGGACTGGCTGGGAACCTTCGGAGGTATTTTGGCTATACTTGGTATTGTGGCTGCACCGATTACCAGTGGAGATACAGCATTGCGCTCTGCACGTCTGATTGTTGCTGATTTCTTTCATGTAGAGCAACGCAGTATTCGTCGTCGTTTGTTTATCTGTATACCTATATTCCTTGTGACTATTGCATTGCTGTTGTACAGCTTTGGCGATGCAGAGGGTTTTAAGATTATATGGCGATATTTTGCCTGGTGCAATCAGGCTTTGTCTGTTTTCACACTGTGGGCAATTACCGTATGGCTGGTACATGAAAAGAAAAACTATTGGGTAACGCTTATTCCTGCTCTTTTCATGACGGCAGTATGTTCTACCTATATATTAATAGCTCCAGAAGGACTTGCCTTATCTGAAAGTATATCTTATCCTCTCGGTGCTGTTTGTGTGCTGATTGCAATAATTTGGTTTGCTGTCTGGTATAAAAAGGAGAAAAAACGTATTTAATTTTTTACTATATCCTTTGGTCAAAGGATAGCAGAGTCTTGCTGCTACTGATTAAGGATGATATGTCATCTCATATAGTCAGTTGCGGCAAGACTTTTTTCTTTATATCGACAAGGCTTTTCTGACAGAGCTGGTGAATTGCTAAAAAGCCGTGGCAAAATATTATTTCATGGCGTTTTTTTGTTACTTTTGCGACAATCAATTCTTAAAATATATTTATGGTGAAGAAATTATTATTTGTATTTATTTTATTGATAAGTTGTATCAATGCACATGCTCAGTTCGAAGAAGGAAAATGGTATCTGAATACTTCTCTTACCGGACTGAATCTCTCGCATAGCAAATATGAAGGAACTAACTTTGGTTTCCAGGTTGGTAGCGGAGCTTTTGTTGTCGACAACCTGATGGTGCTGGTTAATTTCAAGGGAGAGTATGTAGAACACGGTATGGATGAAACAAGTGTAGGAGCCGGAGCAAGATATTACTTGTCTAACTGTGGCCTGTATGGTGGATTAGGCCTGGCTTATAAACATTTGTCGAATAGTGTAAATCGTAAAGATCTTGTCTGTCTGACTCCAGAGCTGGGGTATGCATTTTTCCTGAATGGGACGATTACCGTAGAACCGGCTGTATATTATGACTTGAGTTTTTCGAACTGTTCGGAATACAGTAAGCTTGGTTTTAAGATAGGATTTGGTTTTTATTTCTGATTATATATCTAAATAGTGATGAAAAAAGTATTCATGTCACTCGCCTTGCTCGTTGGAGTTTCGGGGAGTGTATTTGCACAGAAAAAAGGGTTTGATTATAAGTTTTATGGTCAGGTACGTACAGATTTGTTCTATAATACCCGGTCTAATTCGGAAACTGTAGACGGATTGTTTTATATGTACCCGCTGGATGAAAATCTGGATCCGAACGGACACGATCTGAATGGAGTAGGTAATGGTAATTTTTATACGTTATATACTCGTCTTGGGGTAGATGTTACAGGCCCGATGTTAGGTAAAGCCAAGACCTCGGCTAAAGTAGAAGTTGATTTCCGTGGTTCGGGTACTACTTATTCGTTGTTCCGTATTCGTCATGTCTACTTTAATCTGGATTGGGGAAAATCAGCGCTTCTGGTAGGACAGACCTGGCATCCGTTGTATGGTGATGTCGCTCCTGAAATATTGAATTTGAATATGGGTGCACCTTACCAACCGTTTAGCCGTGCTCCTCAGATTCGCTATCGTTTTACTTCTAATAATTTTATGCTTACTGCTGCTGCTATCTGGCAGTCGCAATACTTGTCTGTTGGTCCTAAAACTAATAAACCGGGAGAAACCTCTACTCAGAAAAGCCAGGAATTCATGAAAAAGAGCTGTGTTCCTGAATTTTATTTGGGGGTAGATTATAAACGTCCGGGACTGATAGCTGGAGCTGGATTGCATGTAAGTTCTATTACTCCTCGTACCCAATCGGAAACTGAAGACGCGGTTTATTTCGTAAATGAACGTGTAACAGGTATCTCCGGAGAGGCTCATGTGAAGTATACAAAGGAGAACTGGCTGGTATCTGCCAAAACTGTATTGGGAACTAATCTGACTCAGACAAGTACTGTGGGAGGATATGGAATAACCAGTATCGATGAGGTGACGGGAAAACAGCAGTACTCTCCGTTGCGTACATCTTCTACATGGGTGAATGTGGCTTATGGAAAGAAATGGCGTCCGGCTTTGTTCTTTGGTTATCTGAAAAATCTGGGTGCAACCACAGAAGTTCCTTATGGTACATTAGGAACAGGAACAACGCTCGACCAGTTGTTTACCGGTACAGCGGAACTTACCTATAATATTCCCCACTGGAAATTCGGGGCGGAGTATTCACTCTGTAATGCCTGGTATGGCGATGAATTTGATGCGAAAGCAAAAGCAATAAACTCTCATTCTATACTCAATCATCGTATAGTGCTGGTAGCTCTGTTTCAGTTTTAAAAAAAGAACGTGAATTTTTATATAAAACGTCCTGATGTTTTTGAAAGAAATTGCTCAATTTTTTTAGAAACATCAGGATGTTTTTTTATGCCTGTGAATCAGTTTCCATGTAAACGTACTATTTTATATGGAAAGATATACATTCAGCCTGTATATTTGCGTCTGTACTATTTGAATAATGAACAACTATTAAAAACACGATGAAGAAAAAATTCTATTGTCTATGCATGGGGATGTTACTGGGTATATCTTTGGTTGAGGCTAAAGTGACACTCCCCTCCATTATTTCCGACAATATGGTTCTGCAGGCACAGACCAAAGTCTGTATATGGGGTAAGGCTACTCCAGGTGAAAACATTTCGGTTGCACCTTCCTGGAATGAAAAAAGCATTAGCACTACGGCTGGAAAAGACGGACGCTGGAGGGTATATATATCTACACCCAAAGCGTCAGACAATCACTTCCTGACAGTTAAAGGAGAAAATGTCATTACTATACGTAATGTATTGATCGGTGAAGTCTGGCTTTGTACAGGACAGTCTAACATGGAGTTTCCCGTAGCCCATGATCCGAAGGTGAAGTGGAAAACCGGTATGCTGGGTGAAGCGGAAGTAATGAAAGATGCAGATTATCCCGAAATACGTTTGTTTCATGTAGAGCATCAGCTGGCCCACGAAAAAGAACAGGATGACTGTACTGGTAAATGGGTTGTCTGTTCTCCCGAAAATATACGTGACTTTTCGGCTGTAGGGTTTGTATTTGGAAAGAAACTGCATAACGAACTGGGAGTTCCTGTCGGGTTGATTCAGTCTACGTGGGGAGGTACACATGCTGAATCGTGGACTTCTATGGAAGTAATGAAAGATGATACTCTATATAGTGATGTCCTTCAGCAGTTTGCTTTGAAAAATGTGAAACGTAATAAAGACTATTGTAAAGTACCTTCTACGCTTTGGAACGGAATGATAGCTCCTATTGCCGGATATACGGTAAGAGGAAACATCTGGTATCAAGGAGAATCCAATTCTATTCGCGCTGAAAAGTATCAGCAGGTTTTCACTAATATGATAAATTCCTGGCGTAAACGGTGGGGGCAATCAGACATGCCTTTCTATTTTATGCAGATAGCTCCTCATTACAGACAGCCAACCGAGATTCGCGAAGCACAATTGAAGACTTGGCGTGAGAGCGGACTGAAAAATGTAGGAATGGCTGTTGTGGTAGATGCTGCCGATTCGACGGATATTCATCCGCGTAACAAACGTGTGGCAGGCGAACGGCTGGCTGCATGGGCATTGGCAAAGCAGTATGGGAAAAACGTGGCTTATTCAGGTCCTGTGTATAAAAAGATGAAGATTGACGGGAGCAGAGTGATATTGAGCTTTGATTATACCGAAGGTGGCTTGAAAACTCTTGATGGAGGTGATGTAAAAGGCTTTTTCATATCCGGAGAAGATGAACGTTTTTATCCGGCACAGGCTGTTATAAAAGGAAATAAGCTAGAGCTTACTTCAGACAAAGTAATGCATCCCGTTGCAGTGAGATATGGTTGGGGAACTTTCTTCCGGGTAAATCTTTGTAACGGAGCAGGTATACCTGCAGTTCCTTTCCGTACAGATTGCTTTGCTCCTGAAAAGGCTTCGCGGAAGTTTGCCGATTCAGAGATGCGCCGTTTCCCTCAGGCATGGCAACTGGATCATGGTAAGCGTCTTTTCTTCGGGTATGCCCAGGGAGTAGGATGCTGTGCGATGCTTGATATGTGGAAAGCTACTGGTGATAAACGCTACTTCGATTATGTAGAAGAGTGGGGGGATACGATAATCAACGATAAAGGAGAAATATATAAGTATGATATGGCTACTTATAATCTCGATTTTATCAATCCGGGAAAGGTTTTATTCGATCTTTATCGTGAAACACATGATGTTAAGTATAAGAAAGCGATGGACGTGCTGGTTAAGCAACTTGAACATCACCCTCGTACTTTAAAAGGCGGATTTTGGCATAAACTTGTCTATCAGCATCAGATGTGGCTGGATGGTTTGTATATGGCCTCTCCTTTTCTGGCTCAATACGGTGCGGAGTTCAATCGTCCGGATTTAATAGATGAGGCAGTGAAACAGTTCAGACTTTGTCATGAGTATACGTATGACGCTCGGACCGGATTGTATTATCATGCCTGGGATGAAAGTAAATCTCAACGTTGGGCTAATCCGGAAACGGGACATTCGCCTAATTTCTGGGGACGTAGCATTGGCTGGTGGTTTATGGCTCTTGTAGATGCTCTCGATTATATTCCTGAGAATCATCCGGGGCGGGCAGATATGATCGGTTGGATTCAGGGACTTGCTGAAACGCTTCCAAAGTATCAGGACAAGAATGGCTTGTGGTATCAGGTTATTGATCAGCCCAAACGGGAAGGCAATTTTCCAGAAGCTTCTGTAACGAGCCAGTGTATGTATGCATATGCCAAGGCGGTAAATAAGGGATACATTGACAAGAAGTATCGGGCGGTCGCAGAAAAGGCTTTTAAAGGGTTGAATGACAAATTGATGCGTGAAAATGTGGATGGTACTTTAACCTTGACTCGCTGCTGTCAGGTAGGAGGTTTGGGAGGTAATCCTTACCGTGACGGAAGTTTTGAATATTATATAGGAGAAAAAATGCGTGATAACGACGCAAAGGCAACCGGTCCTTATATCATGGGATGTTTGCAATTAGGATATTAAAAGAATGAGTGAAAAATGAAAAAAGTAATTGTATTTTTATCTTGTGTATGGTTGGCTGTGAATGTGTTGTTGGCAGAGGAGCCATATAAATATGAGTATCTTTATAAAGATTTACCGTTTGAGATGCCTCGTGTTAAGGCTCCGGTTTTTCCGGATAATGAGGTTAATCTGAAAGATTTTGGGGCTGTTGGCGACGGTATGCATCTTTGTACTGAAGCATTTGCCAAGGCTATTGATGCTTTGGATAAAAAAGGAGGTGGAAAATTAACAGTTCCGGCTGGTGTATGGTTTACTGGTCCGATTGTTTTGAAAAGCAATATCAATTTGCACATAGAAAAAGGAGCTATTGTTTTGTTTTCTCCAGATGTCGATTTATATCCGTTGGTAGAAACGGTATTCGAAGGTTTGGATACCCGACGCTGCCAGTCGCCGATATCGGGTCGTAATCTGGTGAATGTAGCCATAACAGGTCAAGGAGCGATTGATGGGAACGGTCATTACTGGCGTCCTTTAAAGAAACAGAAAGTAACAGAGGGGCAATGGAAAGCGGCTACTTCCCGAGGAGGAGTATATAAGCGTCCCGATTACTGGTTCCCTTATCCTGAAACATTGAAAGGAGATACTATCAGTAACATGAATGTACCTCAGAATCTGAAGACAGAAGAAGAGTGGCAAAGTGTACGCCATTTCCTTCGTCCAGTGATGGTTAGCTTCATAGAATGTAAAAATGTATGGCTGGAGGGAGTAATTTTTCAGAATTCCCCGGCATGGAATCTTCATCCGCTTATGTGCGAGAATGTTTTGATTGAGAATGTAGAAGTACGTAATCCGAGCTATGCTCAGAATGGTGATGGGCTTGATTTGGAATCATGTAAAAATGCTTTAATCGTAAATTCTTCGTTTGATGTGGGTGATGACGGTATTTGTCTGAAGAGCGGAAAAGATGAAGACGGACGTCGTCGTGCTCGTGCTTGTGAGAATGTAATAGTGGACGGATGTACGGTATACAAAGGACATGGAGGTTTTGTAGTAGGAAGCGAGATGAGTGGAGGTGTACGTAACATCTCTGTCAACAACTGTCAGTTTTTAGGAACAGATGTTGGACTCCGTTTTAAGAGTAAACGAGGTCGCGGTGGCGTCGTAGAGAATATATGGATCCGTAATATTTCGATGATTGATATTCCGACCGAACCAGTAACCTTTAATCTTTATTATGGAGGCAAATCAGCTGTTGAAGTTCTGGAAAGCGGTGAAGTCGTTCCTGTAAAAGTTGCTCCAATACCGGTAGATGAAACAACTCCCTGTTTCCGGAATATCCATATTGAACATCTGACCTGTTCAAATGCACGCCGGGCTATGTATTTTAATGGAATACCCGAGATGCCTATAGATGGTATTACATTGAAACATATACGTATCAGTGCAAAGAAAGATGCTGAATTTTATTATTGCAAGAATATTCATAAAGAAGATGTAAAGATAGAATTGTTGGTAAAATAGAGATAATATTAAATCTTGTTTTCGAGCCTGAAGATGCCGTGAGGCATTTTCAGGCTTTTTCTTTTGAAAGATCTATAGTTTGTTGATTTTTATCTTGTTTGTTTACTAATTTTTACATGTGAATAGATTAAGGACCTATTTCTTAAGTCCAAATGTATTATGTGAAATAGGATAAATTCGTTTTTATACTTGGTTTCATGTTGTTATGTAGATATTATATTGAATATTAGTTACATGTACAATTTTATAGGTAAACGTACAATTTTATATGCATAAATTATGTGGATTTCATAGCTTTGCAATGTTTAAAAAATCAATTAATAATTAATTTATGTATTACTAATCAACTATGAGAAGCTTACAAAAAAATCTCTACTTATTAATTATTTTGTTAATAAGTTTTCCTTTGAATGTTCTTGCTCAGAACAAAACAATTACTGGTACAGTAAGGGATGCGAATGATGTAGTCATCGGAGCTTCTGTAACAGTAAAAGGACAATCTTCTGTTGGTACTATTACGGATATGGATGGAAATTACACACTGTCTGTTCCGGCATCGGCGAAAGAACTGACTTTCTCTTATATTGGTTACGAGACACAAACTGTAGCAATAAAGGGACGTACACAGATTAATGTGACATTGAAAGAAAGCAGTCAAATGCTGGAAGAAGTTGTTGCAATTGGTTATGCTAAAGTTAAACGTAAAGATTTGACTGGCTCTTCTGTTTCAGTTGGTGCGAATGATTTGAAGATGTCACCTGTTAGTACGGCTGCGCAAGCTTTAGCTGGTAAAGCTGCGGGTGTGAATATTGTTCAGCAGAGTGGAGCTCCAGGTTCTGAAATTAATATTACAGTTCGTGGTGGAACATCTATAACTCAAGGAACACAACCTTTATATATTGTTGATGGTTTCCAGATGGAAAATGGTTTGCAGAATGTCGATATTAATGATATCGAAAGCATTGATGTTATGAAAGATGCTTCTGCAACGGCTATTTATGGAGCACGCGGTTCTAACGGTGTTATTTTGATTACTACTAAATCTGGTAAATCTGGCAAGACTGAGGTTTCTTACAATGGTTTCGTAAGCTTTGATCATCTTGGAAAAAAATTAGATCTGCTGGGAGTTGAGGATTATGTGAAATATCAGTATGAATTCCAGTTATTGAGAAGCAATCAGAGCAGCTTTGCCAATTTGTTTGGCGGCAATATTAATGATGCTGATTTTTATACTGGAGCATATAGTCGTATTCATGATAATTATGGAAGTCGTGAAGGCATTGACTGGCAGGATGAAGTTTTTGGCTCTACTGGTATTACACAAAATCATAATGTTAATATCACGGGTGGTACTGAAAAAACAAAATACATGATTAGCTATAATTATACAGATGAAAATGGTATTATGGCAAAGCATGGTTATCAGAAAAATAGTATTCGTGCTAAAGTGAATCATGAATTATGGAAGGGAGTTCGTTTTGATTTTTCTTCTAGCCTTCAGATGACTAAAGTTGAAGGTGGAGGTAGTTTAGGTGGTAAACTGAAGCAAACTATTTTGCAGCCGGTTACAGGTGGTGTACAGTTTACTAACGAACAGATGCTTAGCCAAGATTTGTCGGATGCATATTCTGATATGCCAGGAGCAGATAATTATGATATTAATAACCCTTTGCTGGATAATGAAGCAATTGATCAGGAAAAATACACTCGTTTTGCTACTGTAAATGCTGGTATCGAAATTGATATCATAAAGAATTTGACTTGGCGTACTGCAGCCAGCTATATGTGGCAGCAGGTGCGGGAAGATTATTGGGATAATGGTTCTACTCGTCAGGCTGATGCTAATCAGAGTCCTTATGGTTACGGCTATCGTAATAATGATGAAAAATATTCATGGCAGGTAACTAATACATTAAACTATGCCTTCGACTTAGATGACCATGCTCATGATTTTAATATATTGTTAGGTCAGGAAACTTGGTATACAGAATCAATGAATTTGGATAATGAATACCGTAAATTTACAGATGGTAATTTTGGACTGAATGATGTGAGCATGGGTGAACCTTATACATGGAAGTCTGGTAAGAGTCGTGAAGGACTGGTATCAGTATTTGGACGTCTTTCTTATAACTTTAAGGAACGTTATTTGTTTACTGGAACATTACGTGCTGATGGCTCTTCCAAATTCGCAAAAGGAAATCAGTGGGGAATTTTCCCTTCTGCATCTGCTGCATGGCGTATTTCTGAAGAAGCTTTCTTAGAAGATGTTGATTTTCTGGATAACTTGAAGCTTCGTGTTGGTTATGGTACAGCTGGTAATAATAATATCGATAATAACATGTATGCTACAAGCTATGGATCTGGACATTATGGTATTAATGGAAGTGATTACATTACTTATGTACCGGGATCTACACTTGGTAATTCTAACTTGAAATGGGAAAAAACAACAACTACAAATGTTGGTTTGGATATATCGGTATTAGGAAGCCGCGTAAATCTGTCAGTTGATTTCTATAATAATGAATCTTCAAATCTTTTGATTAAGAATAAGATTCCAACTTCAACAGGTTATAGTGACCAGTATCAGAATATTGGTGCTATCCGTAACCGTGGTGTAGAATTGGTATTGAATACAACTAATATTCGTACGAAAGATTTTACTTGGAATACTGATTTTAATATCGCTTTCAACCGTTCTAAAGTACTTGAACTTTACGGTAATAAAGAAACTAATTACTTTATCCAAGATTATGAAAGTCGCATGGGATACAAGATAGAAGTTGGTAAACCATTGGGACAGTTCTATGGATTAGTATATGATGGAATTTATACAACAGATGATTTTGTTCAACAGCCAGATGGAACCTATATGTTAAAAGACGGCGTTCCATCATTGAAAGGATTTGATCGTTCACAAGTAAAACCTGGGGATGCTAAATATGTTCCACAAACAGGTGAAGTAGATGAAAATGGGAATCCTGTATGGTCTACAAACGACCGTACTGTGATAGGTAGCGCTGCACCTAAGTTTACTGGTGGTATGAATAATACATTCAGGTACAAAGGTTTTGATTTATCTGTATTTATGAATTTCTCATTTGGTAATGATGTCTTCAATATGAGTACTCAGCGCTTTATCGGTCCTTATCTGTCAAATCAGAACTCTTTGGCGATAATGAATAATCGTTTCACATTGATTGATCCGGCTACCGGTAAAGAAGCTACTGATTTGGTGCGTTTGGCTGAATTGAATCCTGGACAATATGGTGATGACATTATGTGGAATATTTCTCAGAATAATAAAACAGCTATCAGTGATCATAGCAGTTATTATATTGAGGATGGTTCTTACTTACGTTTTAGTACGATTACTTTAGGTTATACATTCCCTAAAGCTTGGATTCAGAATTTGAAATTAAATAATGCAAGAGTTTATTGCACACTGAATAATATTGCTACTATTACAGGATATAGAGGTTATGATCCTGAAGTTTCTGCTGAAGGTGGTGCATTGACTCCGGGTATTGATAATTCTTCTTATCCACGTTCTAAGAGCTGGGTTGTTGGCGTAAATTTAACATTCTAATAGCATTTTATAAATATGAAAAAGATAATAAATATTGTAGGCGTATCGGCACTATTATTTACATGCGCTTCGTGTCAAGACTGGTTGGATATGCCTTCAGAATCAAAGGCTGATAGTTCTTCTGTTTTCGAAACAGTTGGTCGTGCAGAAATGGCCGTTGTTGGTGCATATCCTAATATTCATACTCAGGAACTGGGATATCAGTTGTTGGAAGGTACAGATGAGGCTAGTTCTTCGGAAACAAACTCCAAATACAATGTTTCTAATTATGACTATACTTCGACTTCTTCTATGTTGAGTTCTACCTATACAAACATGTATAAGGCTATTGAATATGTGAATGTCTGCATAAAGAATATTCCTTCGATGAAAGTTGCTGAGAGTGAGCAGAAAAAATTAAATTCTTTATTGGGAGAAGCTTTGGCTATTCGTGCATATGCATATTGGAATATTGTACGTTTTTATGGTGATGTTCCGTATACTGATATTCCAACATCCGATTTGACTACTTTCTCTTCTTCTCGTGTAAGCCGTGATACAATTTACGATCATTGTGTCAGAGATTTGCAACAAGCTATCGATTTACTACCTTGGCAAAGTGAAGGAATGGTTTCAACTCCTGAACGTTTTACAAAGAATTCTGCTTATGGTATTTTAGCTCGTGTTGCTTTGTATGCTGCTGGATATTCTTTGCGCTGGGATTTGAGTACTGTTCCGTATAATGCTTCTACAGTTCGCATTGCACAACGTGAAGATAAAGCTCGTATCCATGAATTGTATCAAATAGCAGCAGATGCATGTAAAGCTGTTATTACTCAAAAAGAAAATGGACTTTTAGATAATTATGATGAGGTCTTTCGTGATTTGTGTACGAAACAGTACAATGAAGAAACCATGTTGGAATATGGATGGTATGGAGCAAATTCTTCGGATGTTCGTACTGGTTATGTAAATGGTATTCCGACGAATGGTTCTGGAGGTACGTTTGGTAAAGGCGGTGCACAAATGATAACAATGCCTACATTCTATTTTGAATTTGATGAAGGTGACCAGCGTCGCGATGTTTCAATCTGTAATTATGGTTTGTACACAGACGGCACATATCAGATGAATACATATATAGGATCAGGAGTTGGTAAATACCGCATTAACTGGTGTAAGAGCAGAGGTACTTCCGACAGTCGTCGTGATATAAACTTCCCGCTGTTGCGTTATTCTGATGTGTTGTTGATGTATGCGGAAGCTTTAAACGAGTTAAATAATGGTCCTACATCGGATGCTATTGATGCGTTTAAGCAGGTACGTATGCGTGCTTTCAAATATGATGAAAGTAAGATAGGAACAATACCATCTGACTATGAAGGATTTAAAAATGCAATAATTCAGGAACGCAAATTGGAACTTTCTCATGAGTCTCTTCGTAAAACAGATTTGACACGTTGGGGTATCTTATATGAACATCTTACTGCCGAAAAAGAAAAATTGTATCAGTTGGCAAATAGAGAAGGTAAATATGCTAATGTAGATGTATATCGTGCTTACAAAGGTGGTACGGCAGTTTATCAGGACCCGACTATTGCATTGCCATATATTTCAATTAAAGAAAGTGATTTTGTAACTATGGGACTAACTGCTGATGAAATAGCTAAATTGAATATTTTGAATGATAATGTAAATGGAGGTTTCTTGGAAAAAGAATTTTACGAAGATGAAGCAGGTAATGTTTATTTCTCTGAAAATTCAGCTCCAGCTGGAACTAAGTTGACTCCAGTTACTTATACTATCTTGAATATGTTTGGCTGCCATACTATTAAGAGCAAAGGTGGTTTGTATGTTGATTCTAGTGAGTATGAAGATAATACATTTATAACCAGAATGTTCTATGGATTACAGAAAAATATGGTTGAAATATTACCTTTCAGTACAACAAGTATTATTGATGTGAATCCTGGATTGGCAGGTCAGCAGCATCCATGTTATTAATCTTGTAAAATAAGAAATGAAAAGGCAGGATTGGAGATATATCCCTAATCTTGCCTTTTTTAATATTGTTTCTGATTAGCTATATGTTTATAGATATGTTTTTTAAAAGAATTGGGTTTCTATACATTCTGTTGGGGATGTTTAGCTATGTTCAAGCACAGCACCTGGCTTTCCCCGAAGCAGAAGGTTATGGAAAATATACGGTAGGAGGAAGAGGTGGAAAAGTGATAAAAGTCACTAATCTGAATGATTCCGGTAAGGGAAGTTTTCGGGAAGCCGTAGAGCAGAGCGGGGCTAGAATTGTTGTTTTCGATGTAGATGGTACGATTGAATTGAAAACTCCTCTACGTATCAATCATGATCGTATTACGATTGCCGGTCAGACTGCACCGGGAGATGGGATTTGTCTAAAAGATAATCCTTTAATTGTGAATGCAAGCGAAGTAATCATACGCTATATTCGTGTCAGGGTAGGTGATAAATATAAAACTGACGCTGACGGTATAGGTGGAGGACGTTACGGGCAGCATCATGTTATTCTGGATCATCTGACCTCCAGTTGGTCGATTGATGAATGTTTGTCGATTTATAAGACTAAGAACCTGACGGTACAATGGTGCATGATTAACCAGAGTCTTACATGTTCTGTTCATACCAAAGGATGTCATGGCTTTGGAGGTATATGGGGTGGTTATAAAGCGACATTTCATCACAATTTATTGGCAAATCATTCTAGCCGTAATCCGAGATTTTCATCGGTTGATAGCACGAAAATGGTAGATTTCCGTAATAATGTTGTCTTTAACTGGGGATTTAAAGCGGCTTATGGAGGCGGACGTTATGGTGAAATTAATATGGTAGCCAACTATTATAAACCGGGGCCTGGTACTCAATGTCCTTATAAACTGTTGGATGTAGCTGAAGACGGTACAGGAAAATATTATATAAGTGGTAATATATTAGAAGGGAATGTAGCAGTTTCTCAAGACAACAGAAAAGGTGTTTTTGGTAAAGATTCGCTTGCTTGTCTGGTTAGTCTTCCTTTTGCATACGAGCCTATTCAGGAGGATATACCTCAGGAGGCGTATCGTAGAGTATTGGAACAAGCTGGTTGCAGTCTGGTACGTGACAGTTATGACAGCGAAATAGTGAGTCAGATAAAACGAGGTATTTCATTATATGGAAAGAATGGCTTTATTGACACACCCGCTCAAGCAGGAGGCTGGCCTGAATTGAGAAAAGGTACCCCTCTACAGGATAGTGATGGCGACGGTATGCCTGATAAGTGGGAAAAAGAGCATAAATTAAATCCGCAGGATGCTGGTGATGCTTCATCTTTTACGATTTGCAAATATTACACTAATATTGAACTGTATATTAATGGCTTGGTGAAATACTAACTAATCTGAATGGATTTTTTATTTAAATGAGTATGATATTCGTGCATTTGTATATTTTTCTAGTAGAATGTACATTATTCTATGTAGGATTTTGTTTAGATGTTTTATATTCGCAATGTACATAAATATGCTATTATTCAAGGTTCTACATTAACTTAAAGAAATAAAATTAAGAATACATGAAAAAACTGATTTATTCACTTGCTGCCCTGACTTTAGCAGCGTGCAGTGCTGAAAAACAAGAACCTATCGACCGTCATGCGTTGGTTACCCGCAACAATCCTTCTGTGACGGCAGTAGATTCATTGGCATCTTTGTCTGTTGGTAATGGAGAGTTTGCTTTTACAACAGATATTACCGGACTGCAAACATTTCCCGATGTATATAAAAATGGTGTACCTTTAGGAACACAGAGTCAGTGGGGCTGGCATAGTTTTGCTAACCCTGATGGATATAAGCCGGAGGATGCCTGGAGAGAATACGATTTTGGTCGTGGACATAAGGAGGTATATTCTTGTCAATTTAAAGAAGAAGGACGTCAACGTGAGGCATCCAATTGGCTTCGTGTTAATCCTCACCGTTTGCATTTGGGTATTGTGGGATTGGAACTGGAAGATGGTGTTACGACTTCTCAGTTGCAGAATATCCAGCATAAACTGGATATGTGGAATGGAGAGGTGAGCAGTAGTTTCAGTATTTCGGACGTTCCGTACTATGTGCAGACTGTTTGTCATCCGGAATATGATATGATTGCTGCCCGTGTTTCATCTCAGTCACACCCTGGAATAAAATTCCATTTCCCTTATCCTACAGGTGGACATTGTGATGATGCGTGTAACTGGAATGCAAACGATAAACATACTACTACTCTTGTCAGTCAAGACGAGCAGTCGGCTGTACTGAAGCGTGAACTTGATGCTACAACTTACTATGTAACTATCCGTTGGGAAGGAAAAGCTACATTGGCAGAGAAGAGTAAAAACTATTTTGTATTGACACCTGCTGATACTGTTCTGGCCTTTACTTGTCAGTTTACTCCGGAGGAATCCAAGACTCCTGCTGTTACATTTGCTGAAGCGGAGAAGGCTTCGTCCGAATATTGGAATAACTTCTGGAATAAAGGTGGAGTAGCCGATTTCTCTCTCTGTACCGATCCTAGAGCAAAAGAACTGGAGCGTCGTGTTGTTTTGAGTCAATACCTGCTTGCAATTCAGTGTGCAGGTTCTACTCCTCCACAAGAAACCGGGCTTACTTATAATTCTTGGTTTGGCAAGTTCCATATGGAAATGATTTGGTGGCATCAGGCACAATTCGCTTTATGGGGACATCCTGAACTGCTCGACCGTACATTGGCATGGTATCATCAGGCTGAGCCAGTTGCCCGTGAAATAGCAAAACGTCAAGGATTCGAAGGAATACGTTGGATGAAGATGACAGATCCTAGCGGAATGGAAGCACCTTCCAATGTCGGAAGCTTCCTTATCTGGCAGCAGCCACATTTGATTTATCTGGCAGAGCTTCTGTATCGTGCCAATCCATCGGATGAACTGATTAAGAAATACAATGATCTGATTCAGAAGACAGCCGAGTTCATGTATTCGTTTGCTGTTTACGATAAGGAACACGACCGCTATATTCTGAAAGGAGCTATTCCTGCACAAGAAACATTGCGTGCTGCCGATACGGTAAATCCTCCGTTTGAATTGTCATACTGGTTGTTCGGTATGCAGACTGCACAGACCTGGCGCGAACGTGCCGGTATGGAGCGTGTGCCTGAATGGGATACACTGATAGAAAAGCTTTCTCCTCTTGCTTACAATGAAGATAAGTTGTATCTGGCCGCCGAAACAGCTGTCGATACATATAAGGATATCCGTTTTACATCCGATCATATGGCTGTGCTTGGAGCAGTAGGTATTTTGCCGATGAATAAGCTGGTCAATCCTGAATATATGAAGAATACGCTGAACTGGGTATGGGATAACTGGAACTGGAACAAGACATGGGGATGGGACTATCCGATGACTGCCATGGATGCTGCTCGTCTGGGTGAACCTGAGAAGGCTGTAGGGGCTTTGCTCATGGATAAGCGTACCAATACTTATTTGGTAAACGGACATAACTATCAGGACGGACGTCTGCGTGTATATTTGCCAGGCAATGGTGGATTGCTTACTGCGGTAGCGATGATGTGTGCCGGTTGGGATGGTTCTGAAGGTGTAAATCCGGGATTCCCGAAAGATGGTAAGTGGAATGTGCGTTGGGAAGGTCTGAAGCCACTTCCATGATAAATTGAATATGTTTAGAGAATACGGATTAACTGGAAGTATTCAAGAGTAAATGACTTCTGGTTAATCTGTATTTTTTTAGAATGAATAAAGCTATTTGAAAAATGAATAAAAGAAACTTGTTTTCGTTTGTGTGGCTGTTGGCACTGGGAACTGTTTTCTTACCGGCACAAACCAAACAGGCTAAAAAGATCGGCGACTTTATCGAGTCGACTTCTTACAATGAGCATAAACGAGGGGCTGAGCGTACGCTTCAGTATTATCCCGAGGGGGACGATTTTGTGTGTATAAACGGGAAGAACCGGTTTACTAGAGCGTTGTACGGAAGCTGGTCACCTTTTCGTCTTGAAACAAGCGACCGTCCGGTTTTTGCTGCATACGATAAGCGTAACAGCAAGCATATCCGTTTCCTTCTGCAAGGCAAGGGACTGTCAGTCGCTCTCGATTCAATTGAATTTTGTGAAGCCAGATATACTGCCGGCCGACGTACGTATCTACTGAAAGATGCGGCTTTAGGAAAAGGAACGCTCTCTGTGTCCGTATTGGTTTTTCCGGATACTGACGGAGCTGTTTGGAAATTCTCAGCGAAAGATTTGGCGGAGGATATGGTTTTGCGTTGTTTTATCTCTGAAATCCGGGCGAAGAAACTGAGTCGTAACGGTGATATGGGAGCCGATCCTCCTGGATGTTTCGAAGCCCCCGAAAAGCCTCAAATGCAGAAAGTGTACGATTTGCCGTTGACAGATGAGGCTTATCTGGTTTTGGAAAATCTGGATTTGAAGCTTGTTTCGCTTGATGAGGGAAGACGTTTGTATCAGAAAGCTGAGGATGCTCGAAAGGTACTGGCTTCGCGTATCCGTTTTACTACTCCCGATCCTTATTTCAATACGCTGGGCGGAGCACTGGCTGTTGCTGCCGATGGTATTTGGGACGGGCAGGTCTGGCTTCATGGAGCGGTAGGATGGCGCATGCCGCTAAGCGGATGGCGTGCTGCTTATACGGGAGATGCTTTGGGATGGCACGACCGTGCCCGTAAGCATTTCGATGCTTATGCTGCCAGTCAGGTAACCGATGTACCCAATACGATTCCGCATCCGGCACAGGATTCTGCTTTGCATCTGGCACGTTCTGTCAAAAAATGGGGAACTCCTCAGTATAGTAACGGATATATTTGTCGTAATCCACGTCGAAACAATCAGATGCATCACTATGACATGAACTTATGTTATATCGATGAACTGTTGTGGCATTTCAACTGGACAGGTGATTTGGAATATGCCCGCCAGATGTGGCCGGTCATAACTCGTCATCTTGCCTGGGAGAAACTGAATTATGACCCCGACAATGACGGCTTGTATGATGCGTATGCCTGTATCTGGGCGAGCGATGCCTTGTATTATAACAGCGGGGCAGTGACGCATTCGTCTGCCTATAACTATCGTGCCAATAAGATGGCTGCGGAAATAGCCCGTAAGATAGGGGAGAATCCGGAACCGTATCAGAAAGAGGCTGACCGTATTTTGGCTGGAATGAATAAACGTTTATGGTTGTCTGATAAAGGTCATTGGGCGGAATCTCAGGATTTCATGGGGCACAAGCGTTTGCATGAGAGTGCGGGAGTCTGGACGATTTATCATGCGTTGGACAGCGAAACGGCTAATCCGTTTCAGGCTTATCAGGCAACACGATATGTCGATACGCAGATTCCTCATATTCTGGTTGAAGGAAAGGGACTGAAGGATGAAGGTTATGCTACAATCTCTACCACCAACTGGCTGCCTTATTCGTGGAGCATCAACAATGTAGCCTTTGCCGAAGTGATGCATACAGCCCTTGCTTATTTCCAGGCAGGCCGCTCTGATGAGGGATATAAACTATTGAAAAGCTCTGTTCTCGATGGCATGTATCTAGGCGACAGTCCCGGAAACTTTGGGCAGATCAGTTTTTACGATGCTGCCCGTGGGGAATGTTACCGTGATTTTGGCGATCCTGTAGGAGTTGTTTCACGCGTTATGATTCAGGGTGTGTATGGCATTTTGCCCGATTTGATGAACGACAAGTTGGTTATCCGTCCGGGATTCCCGTCCGACTGGAAGAAAGCATCGCTTGCAACGCCGGATGTGACCTATCGTTTCTCAAGAGAAAAAGATACAGATACTTATCAAATTACCCAGCGTTTCGGTAAACCATTAGAAATCGGACTTCGGATAAAGGCTGTTCGCGAGAAAGTGGCTTCGATTGAAGTGAACGGAAAGAAAGCGGACTGGAGTTTGGTTGAAGCTGCAAGTGGCAGTCCGGAATTACTCGTGGTAGCTCCTGAAACGGAAAATGCCGAAATAACTATTCGTTGGAAAGGAAAACCTTTGCAGACACTTGTTGTCGGAGAACTGAACGTTGATGCCGGTGGACAGATTTCACTTCGCGCGCCTCAGGGAATCCAACTGTGTGAAATTTACGATCCGCAGGGTATTTCAGCATCTACAACGATTGAAGGAAACAGTTACAGCACAAACATAAATAAAGGGGTAGAAGGACATCATACTTTCTTTGTCCGTACCCGACAAGGAGATATGGACTGGTGGCAACCGGTAAATGTCTTCATCCAGTCTCCTTATGTTGCAGCGAGAGAGGATTTCTCGGAGGTGAATACATCTGCTTGCCGCATGATTGATATGGATAAATACTTGAACGATTCGGTTACTTCTATTTTCCGTGAACAATATTTCTCTCCGCGTTCTCCGTATACTACCTTGCAGCTTCCTGTGCAGGGCATAGGGGAGTGGTGTCATCCGTTGCTGAGCGCTTCGATTGACGACAGTGGATTGCGGAATCTGGTTCGTGACAACCGGTTTAATACTTCGCTGGGTGTTCCGTTCCGCCTGATGAAAGAAGGAAATAATATTGCATTTACTTCTTTGTGGGACAATTATCTAGACAGTATTTGTATTCCGCTTGCAGGAAAAGCGTCGCATGCGTATTTGTTGCTTGCCGGAAGTACCAATCATATGCAGTGTCACATTGCAAATGGGGTGCTGAAAGTGCGTTATACCGACGGTACGTATACCGAACTGACTCTGATTAATCCGGATAACTGGTGTCCGATAGAACAGGATTTTTATGTAGATGGAAAAGCATTTACAGTGCCTGAACCTCGTCCATATCGCTTGCATCTGAAAACCGGAAAAGTAAGTCGTGACCTGGGAAAAGAGTTAGGTATAACGGGTGTGTACGGTCGTGAGATAGAAGGCGGAGCAGGAGTCCTGCTGGATATGTCGCTCGATCCGGAAAAAACACTTGAATCGCTTACCCTTGAAACTCTTGCCAATGACGTAGTTATCGGGCTGATGGGAGTTACTTTACAACGATAGAAAGAAAATCTGACCATAAGTGGGTAAAAACATCAGCATGTTTATGCGAAAACATGCTGATGTTTTTTTTATTTCTGTACAAAAATGCCGGAAGTTTGTACAAATGTTTTTTATGTGTTGTACAAATTCCGGCTGAAATTTGAGCATATTTTAAAAGAGACTTGCTGAAGGCTTTTTATTCCTTGCTGAACTTTGAGTTTTACTATCCGGTAAAACGGCTTTTACTCCTTGTAACTTACTGGTATTAAGCGTATATTTCCGTTAAGACCAGAAGGCATTGTATCCCAGTTTTTGTAGTCGCCTTTTACGTAGTTCAGCTTTGCCATATTGATATCCTTAAAGATACGCCATTCTATATGCTTGCGATCCATATCAGCGATACGGTTGGCTGGCAGATTGGTTACTTCGACTTCTATCCGGTTCTTTCCTGGTTTTAGCCATTTTCCGACCTTTAACCGGAATGGAACTGCCCAGACTATGCCAGCATCGTTTCCATTAATACGTACACGCGCACTCTCGCGTACGTCACCTAAATCCAGTATCCAGTCGTCTGCTTCCATGGAAGGCATATTTATTTCGATGGAGTAGCGGCCGGTTCCCATATTGACTTTAGCTTCCGGTTGTTCCAGTTCTGTCCATGATGTGGGAGAGTCTATGTCAAACTGACCGTTTATAGCTGGTGTGCTTTCCACGAATTCTAGTTTCCATCCGTGGTCCAGACTCAGGCTATATGTCTGTTCTTCGGGATAATTCCACGCTGGTTCTTCGTCTAGTGACTTGTCGAATGTCTGAATGATGAGGCTTTCCCCCGATTTCAGTTGCAGACGGACCTGCAATTTCCCGTTTTCTATCCGGCTTTGTGCCTTGCCTCTTTCTCCGTTCATCGGATTGAAGAACATGGCAGTCGTTTCGGGAACATTCAGTGTAACCCATTCGTCTATATCTTTGTTTTGCAGACACGAAACAAAATAATGATGCCCTTCGGGATTCGAGTGGCGGATAAACTGAAGTCCACATCGTGTTTTCAACTCTTCTGAGGCTGTTCCCGTCTGTGCCAGTACCTGCTGATAGTCGGAACCGACAATGATGCGTCCTTTTCCGAGTGTGAATGTCTGTGTATGTGTAAAGGAATCTACGTCGGGAAGTTGTCCGGCGATGTTTATGAAAGCGGCGCGGTTTTGTTTCAGACGATTGTATCCCGGAGTATCTTCGGGATATTGTTCTACAAAAATCACGGTTGCACCCTGACGAGCCAGTTCTACCAGCTTCTTGAGTGTGGCAGCAGGCATTAGTCGGGCGGCAGGAACAATCAGTGCTTTGTAATGCGTACCCCCATTGGTGACGAGCTGATTGTCTGCACAACGTGTCGTCTTGATGAAAGCATCAGAGATATAGTCTACATCATATCCTCCGGCAATAATTGTCTGGATGGTCTTGATAAACTTTGGGGCGTACCGGTCCATTTTATGGATGTCGAACGAAACAAGTCGTCCCGGAAGTTCGTCCCATAAATCGTATATGGGCAGATAAACCAGAAAATCATTATCGGGTTGTCCCATTTGCAGAAAAGACTGGCAGCGGGTTATGTATTCAAAAAATGCAGGTGCGTCACGCCAGATACTATTGGTAGGCGACATATTGATGCTTGCGTAGAACAACCATCCAGGCCATGCCGCATCTTGTGGCGAATATGGTGTCCCGTGAAAGAACATGTGATTGACTCCCGATACGAACATCAGGTCCATATCCGGCTTACACTGTGAGAGGGAAGTACGGAAATGTTCCGTCAGCCAGGTAAATGTTTCCGAAGAAGTATAAGGCTTGCCGGCTATGTGTGCAGCCGAGGACGCATATTTCAGCATCGAAATATCCGAAAAATTCGGTCGGGTGAGAGAGTCTTTGCGCAGCCCCTTGATATGAAAGTCTGTCAGACCGAATCCTTCACATTCAGGAATGTCGACCGAAGCATACGTATCTATCAGATTGGCCGGAGAACCATGTGCCTGATTGCGAGTTGTGCTACCGTGTTTGTGAGCCCATTTTGTCCATTGGGTAGTAAAATTGTCTATCAGCATTTCGCTGACAGTTTCACGATAATCGGACACGATACGGCGAGTTGCTTCCGGACGTGAAGCATCCAGAAATTCAGGAAAGTGTTCTTCAAGTTTATAACCCCTGCGGCGTTCGAATTCTTCCAGCAGATGAGGAGTCCAGTCTGCCTTATACACTTCGTACGAATCATTAAAGAATGTACGCGGATAGGTTGCTTTGTTCTGTTTGAAAGCGCGGTCGAACTTGGTGAAATATCCTTTTACAGCCTCCGGATTCATGTGGTCCATTACATAACCTTCTCCGCCAGGAGCAGCACGTTTTACTTTTTGAAGCGTTTTACCTACGAACAAAGCAATCAGTTTCCATTCACCTTTCGGAGCATTCCATTCGAGCTTGCCGTTTTTTACTTTCGATGTCAGGTTCAGACATGCACCGTCTTCAGCATAAGCCATCAGTCGGCTTAATTGAGCAAATTCACGTTGCTTTTGTTCCTTAGGAGATGTAATCTCTATTTGTTGTTCTATCTTCTTACCCCCCGTTACAGTATATTGCTCGAATATAGCTCGGGTAGCCGCGTGTTCCAATGTGATTTCCGGTCCTCCGAATGGCCATCCCGTTCCGGTATTCATATCGATGTCGATGCCGTTCTTCTGTGCTTCGTCTTGGGTGTATTGGTACATTTCCATCCATCGGGATGACAAAAACGGGATATCTCGCTGTTCGTTTCCCTTTACACCATAGATAGGCGTTATTTCCAGACTGCCTATTCCGGCTGTACCGTATTTGTGAAGATTGTATGCAAGTCCCTTTTGATCGACTGCACTTCCCATCCACCACCATCGGCTTCCCGGTCGTGCTTCAGGCTTTATTTCGGGCCAGTTTTGTGCTTGTACAGTACTTCCTAATAGCAATAGAGCTGTCAGTATGTCTTTCTTTTTCATTGGTATTTTATGATTGGTTTGTCTTGATGAAACAAAATTAAGGGCTTTGTTGATATAATTCAATGTACAAAAGTACATATTCCTAGAATATTGTATAAACCGTACCTAAGATGTGTGATTCTGTTTGCTATGTTTTATCTTTCTTGTAATTTTGTGCTTAGTTAATTGCATCAAGAAACATTTGTTTTTATACTGTATGAAAAACCAAAAGATTTGGATACTATGCTGGTTGGGCTGTTTGTTGTTGTCGTCATTTTCGGCGAAGGCTGCAATCGAACTTCGCAGCGAACGACTGACTACTGCTGATGGACTTGCAAACAATTCTGTGCGTTATATTTATCAAGATAGTAAAGGGTTTATCTGGATGGCCACACTGAATGGCTTGAATCGTTATGACGGTAATTCTCTTATCACCTTTCGTCCTCAGAAATCGAAAAAGATTTCTCTGGCAGACCATCGGGTGAAGGTGCTGGAAGAGGATCAGAATGGTTTTTTGTGGATTACAACGACAGCCGATTTAATCAGCTGTTATGATTTAAGGCATGACTGTTTTGTCGATTTTACCGGTTGCGGAGAATATCAGGATCATTATCGTGGCTTTTTTATAACAGAAGAAGCTGTGTGGCTATGGGGAGCTTCTCACGGATGTCGCCGTGTGACCTATCAGGATGGTCGTTTCACTTCTACATCATTTACCGTACAAAATGGCTCTTTGAAGAGCAACAATGTTCATTTTATCCGTCAGCACGGAGATAGAGTATGGATAGGAACACAGCAAGGTGTTTATTATTGGAAAGATAACAAGCTGGTGGCGGTAGATGAATCTCATTCGTATTGGAGGGCTATGTTTTACGAGGATAATCTTGTTTTTGTGACATCAGAAGGTGATTTGTTTTACTTTCAGACAGACGGAAAACTGAAATCTTTGGGAAGCCTTCCTCGTAAAACAAAAAAATGGGCGATGACCGGACTTTTTCGGATTGGTCAGAAACAGTATATCTTGACCTCAGAAGGTACGCTGTGTCTGGATATGAAGACTTTTAAGGTTGAGTCTGCTCCGGCATACTATAATATTCCTGAAGGACAGGTTAAAAAAGATGATAAAGGAGATTATTGGGTATATAACCGTACTGGTAATCTGTATTATATAAAATCGGATACAGGAGAAAAGAAAGTGTTCTCGGTAATGCCTTATGACAAGCTTGGATTCATTGATAAGGAACGATATTACATTGTGCACGACAGCCGAGGGATTATCTGGATTTCTACATATGGCAACGGACTGTTTGCTTATGATCCGGCTACGGAAAGCATACAGCATTTTACATCCGATTCGGGTATCTCTTCTCTATTGGCTTCCAATTATCTGCAATGTCTGATGGAAGACCGGTCGGGAAGTGTCTGGGTAAGTTCTGAATTTGCGGGTATATCTAAGTTGAGTGTATTGAATGAAGGCGCATCACGTGTGTATCCCGAAAAAGATTCTATGGCCGACCGCTCGAATACGGTGCGTATGATTGCTTCTACTTCTGATGGAGATATCTGGGTAGGTACACGTAGTGGCGGTTTATATATTTATGATGCAAAGCTGGAGATTCAGAAAAAGAAATTTCATCATGATATAAATACTTATGCTGTTTGTGAAGACAATGAAGGGAATCTGTGGATTGCTACCCGTGGTGAAGGCGTATGGATTGGAGATGTAAAATATCGGTATGATAAATTGAATGATAAGTCGCTTTCATCGGATAATGTCTTTTGTATGTTGAAAGACCGTAAAGGTCGTATGTGGATAGGTACGTTCGGTGGAGGTTTGAATCTGGCTGTTCCTACGCAGGATGGAAAGTATGAGTTCCGCCATTTCTTTACTCGTACTAACGGACAGCGGGAAACCCGTACGTTGTGTGAGGACAGTAACGGATGGATATGGGTCGGATCGAGTGAAGGTATATTTGTCTTTGATCCGGATAAACTGATTGCAGATCCGGAAGCCTATAAACATTATTCGTTGGAAAGTGGTGATTTGCAAAGTAATGATATCCGTGCGATAATACGTGACCGGAAAGGACATATGTGGCTGGCTGAGTCGGGAGCTGGATTTGGTATGTCTGTTGTCGGTCATAATTACGATAAGCTGGAGTTTACTCATTATACTTCACAAGATGGATTGGTAAGCAGTATGGTACAGGCCCTAATTGAAGATGATAAGGGGATGATATGGGTTTCTACTGAATATGGCTTGTCTTGTTTTAATCCGGAAACTGTTACGTTCGAAAATTATCTTTTTTCTGATTATATATTGGGTAATGTATATAGTGAAAACAGTGTTCTGAAGCTGCAAGATGGACGTCTGGCATTGGGTACAGGACAAGGTATTGTTATTGTAGACCCAAAGCATGTTTCGGTGAAAGATACTCCTATGCAAGTTACTTTTACGGATTTGAAACTGAATGGTATATCAGTCATTCCGGGAGATAAGGATTTTCCATTGGAAGCTTCATTGGCTTATGCAGAGTCTGTCCGGTTGAATTATGAACAAAATTCGTTTGTGATTGAATTTTCTACATTCAACTATTCAGATGCTGGATTGTCGAAGTTTGCTTACAAACTGGAAGGATATGACGATACTTGGAGTGCTCCTTCTTCTTTGAATTTTGCAGCTTACAAGAATCTGCCTCCAGGATCCTATCATCTTCATGTAAAGGCAAGGAATACAGCTGGTACATGGTCGGATGAGTCTGTATTGAAAATCGTAGTTGTTCCTCCATTCTGGGAAACGACATGGGCAATGCTAATTTATGTCCTATTGAGTATAGCTGTTTTATATGCGGCTTATCGAATAATATCGAAGATGAATACTCTACGTAATAAAATTAAGGTAGAAGAACAGCTGACGGAATATAAACTGATGTTTTTTACAAATATATCGCATGAGTTCCGTACACCTCTGACTCTGATACAGGGGGCTTTGGAACGTATTCATCGTGCCAAGAAAATTCCTGCTGATATGGTAGGAGCTGTCCGTGTAATGGATAAAAGTACACAACGCATGCTGCGGCTTATTAATCAGTTGCTTGAGTTCCGCAAAATGCAGAATAACAAGTTAAGTTTATCGCTTGAAGAAACAGATGTGATAGCATTTCTGCGTGAAATTTATCTGATTTTCAAGGATGCTGCTGAGTCGAAAAATATGGAGTATGTGTTTTCTCCTTCTGTGTCAACGTATAAAATGTTTATCGATAAAAGTAATATTGATAAAGTAGCCTATAATTTATTGTCGAATGCATTTAAATACACTCCTTCTAATAAGAGAATTGAATTTAGTGTATCTGTTGACGAAGTGAATCATAAACTGATAATGAAAGTAATCGATACGGGAGTAGGTATTCCCGTAGAAAAGCGTGGAGAGCTGTTCAAACGTTTTATGCAGAGCAGTTTTTCAAGCAGCAGTATGGGGGTAGGTTTACACCTTACCCATGAACTGGTACAAGTACACAAAGGTACGATATCATATGCAGAAAATCCAGGTGGCGGTTCTGTGTTTACAGTTGTGCTTCCAACAGATGCTTCCGTATATGAGGGTAAGGATTTTCTTATACCTGACAATGCTTTGCTGAAAGAAGAGATAGAAGCTGAAAAAGCACACCAGGCAGAGGATAGTTGGGAGGTATCGGAAGATGAGAAAAACGAAAAGAACACCTCAACGGAGCCACTTAATAAGCGTAAGATTTTGATTGTAGAAGATGATAATGATGTACGTGAGTTTTTGAAAGAGGAGCTAAGTCCTTATTTTGAAGTGGTAGCAGAATCTGACGGAACTTCCGGACTGGAACGTGCGAAAGTTTATGATGCGGATTTGATAATAAGTGACGTTTTAATGCCCGGATGTTCAGGGTTTGAACTGACGCGTAAATTGAAAAATGATTTTAATACCAGTCATATACCTATTATTTTATTGACAGCTCTTAATTCTCAGGAAAAACATCTGGAAGGTGTTGAGGCTGGAGCCGATGCATATATAACGAAACCTTTCAGTAGCAGTCTGTTGCGCGCCCGGGTATTTAAACTGATAGAACAGCGCGACCGCTTGCGGGAAAAGTTCTCAAAAGATCCTCATGCTGTACGTCCGGCTATTTGTACAACAGACCGTGATAAGGAGTTTGCCGATAAATTGGCTGAAACTTTAGGAGAGCATTTGTCGGATCCGGATTTTACAATCGATGAATTTACTTCAATTATGGGACTTGGCCGAACTGTCTTTTATCGTAAGGTAAAAGGTGTGACAGGATATTCGCCGAATGAATACATACGAGTTATGCGTATGAAAAAAGCGGTTGAACTCTTGGCTGAAGGTAAATATACAGTTGCAGAAGTGACTTATCAGATAGGAATGAATGATCCGTTCTATTTCAGTAAGTGCTTTAAAGCTCAGTTTGGAGTACCTCCGTCATCTTATTTGAGAGGGGAGAAAGAGGAATAGTTTATTCTATCACTTTTTCTAGTATTAAGCTAAATTATTAAAACTGGAAAAGACTCTTTGGAGATGAGGCTCAAAATAAAAAACAGAGATAAGTTTACTTACAATCTATAAGCCGCAACATAAAAAATCTCCTGCCTTTAGTCCTATAATTGTAATAAATAAGGGTTAAAGCAGGAGTTTTTTATTGCGAAGTTTTAATCTATAAGATTTTTACTTTTGTACTTCATTTTGAGCCTCTTTTATAGAATGACGATTATCGACTTATTTCAATTTATAAATTTCGCTTCCAGCCAGAAGGAAACAACCTGTTCCAAAATCATCAAAATCAGGCTTGCTGTCGTAAGTTACGGGCTGTCCGTCTTTGGGCTCCTTTCCAGTTCCTTGTACATAACCTAAGAATCCATCAGGATGAACAGCGTCTTTCACCATTGCATTCCAGGCTTTGAGTACTATTGGCAGATATTCGTCGCGGTCGAGCAATCCGTTGCGTATTCCCCATGCCATTCCATATACAAATAAAGAAGTTCCTGTCAGCTCTTTTCCGCCGAAGTGATTAGGATCGTGCAAGCTTACATTCCAGAATCCGTCTTCACGCTGGCAAGCTTTGATAGCCTTGCTCATAGTCAGAAAGTCATTTATATAATCTTGTCGGTGAACTTCATTGGCAGGAATTTCATCGAGTACGCGGACAAGGGCAGCGTATACCCAACCGTTTCCACGGCTCCAATAACAGTCTTCTCCGTTAGGCTCTTTGTAAGGAGGGTCGAAGTCCTGATCTCTCCACCATAATCCGTCCTTTTGATTGAACATACCATGTTCTCCATGCTGGTTGCGTGTATACTCATACATCTGCCACATCTTGTCGAAATACTTCTGCTCTCCGGTCAGTTTACCCATTTTGGCGAAACCAGGCATACCCATTTGTATGGCATCTATCCACCACCACTCATTGATTTGTGGAGTGTTGACCAACATGTTGAGGTTGGATTTTACATTTAGCAGGATTTCCGGTTTAGGGCAGAGGTTGTACATGTCGATATATACTTGTCCGCAGGCATAATTGTCGGCATGTCGGGTTGTTGTTCCTCTCCACATTCCCCACTTATGAAAATCTCCCCATTGATAAGCATATTTGTAATATTCTGTATCCGGATAAATGGAATAAAGAGCCAGCAGTCCCTCGTAGTACACAGTGCGTGTCCAGATATTGCTGGCCCGCATCTTTCCTTTGACAAAACTGGGTAGTGTGCAGTCCGGATTATTCTTCATATAATGTTTGTTCACTTTGATTAAAGTGTTCAGAGTTTCTTTCTGGTCGGGCAAATTTTGTGCATGCAGAATATTTGTCCCTCCCAAAGCGAAAACTAAAGCTGCAATAAATAATTTTTTCATGGTCTTTGCTTGTTAGTTATTGTAATATAAGTTTATTGACAAAAATAGTTGTCTGTCTTTATATATAGAATGGAAAATCATACAATAGTCTTTGATTTTATTCATTTAGCTCGTTTTAGGGTAAAAATGTACGAATTTATCAGGATAATGTATGATTTTCTATTTTGAGGTTATAGGCTTTTCTCTATTTTTGCCAATGTGAAAAGTAAAGATAATTTGTTTTATAAAAAATATACTATGAATAAAGTGTGGACAAGATGTGTTGTTTCTATTGCTTTAGCTTTGTTCGTTTTGCAGGCTTCAGCAAAAGAAGTTTTCCCGGACGGAACTCCTATACCCGACTGGTTTCGTCAGACAGAAATCGTTAAGTTGGAAGATTTAGGAAAAAGCTATCGTATTACAGATTATGGAGTATTGAATGACAGCACAATCATACAGACTCAGCAGATACAGGCCGTGATTGATAAAGCTTCTCAGGAAGGGGGAGGGGTGATTTATATTCCTCAGGGAACTTTTTTGAGTGGATCATTATTTTTTAAACCTAATACCCATCTTTATATAGAGAAAGAAGGAACACTGAAAGGTAGTGATGATATCAGCGATTTTGCAGTCATTGATACACGTATGGAAGGACAGAATCTGAAGTATTTTGCAGCGCTGGTCAATGCTATTGGTGTGGACGGATTTACGATTTCAGGAGAGGGACGTATAAACGGTAATGGTCTGCGTTATTGGAAGTCTTTCTGGTTGCGTCGTCAGGTGAATCCTAAGTGTACGAATCTGGAAGAATTGCGTCCTCGTTTAGTTCATATTGCCGATTCGAAAGATGTTCAGTTGTCTGGTGTTCGTCTGGAGAATTCTCCATTTTGGACTACTCATTTGTATCGTTGTGAAAATGTAAAATTGTTGAATCTCCATATTTTTGCACCTCATTTTCCTGTAAAAGCTCCCAGTTCTGATGCTATCGACATTGATGTATGTACCAATGTCTTGGTGAAAAATTGCTATATGTCTGTCAATGATGATGCAGTTGCACTGAAGGGTGGAAAAGGTCCTTGGGCAGATCAAGATAAAGAATATAATGGGGCTAACCGCAATATTATTATTGAAGATTGTATATATGGTCTTTGCCATAGTGCGCTGACTTGTGGTAGTGAGTCAATACATAATCATAATATAATCCTTCGCCGTTGTCGGCTGGATAATGCGAAACGGTTGTTGTGGCTGAAAATGCGTCCCGATACACCGCAGAATTATGAATATATTACCGTAGAAGATATTACGGGCACAGTTTCCAGTTTCTTGTTTGCAAAGCCATGGAAGCAGTTTTTCGACCTGAAAGGGCGTAAGGATACACCATACTCCTATTCCAGTCATGTGACAATGCAGAATATCACAATGGAATGTGATGTCTTGTTTGATGTGACCAAGGCGGACGATCAATATAAATTGTCTGATTTTACTTTTAAGAATTTGGATCTGAAGGTGAAAAAGAATGCGAAAATAGAAGTTGACTGTGTTGATAATTTTGTATTAGAAAATGTTAAAGTTAATGACAATATAATCAGGAAACAGGTTTTAGATTTTAAATAGGTATTAGTATTTTAAGGTTTAATTTTTTATTTTCTTCGGGCAGATTTCAGGCAGTCTGTCCGATTTTTTTGTTTCCCGACAAAGCTTTTTGCTGATATATATGGCTGTGTGTTTTGTGAAATTTGTACGAATTATCAGTGTGTTCATGGTTATAGCAAAGGATTTCTTTGGAAATATAAGGACGAATCATTCTTAAAAACTTGATTCATTCAAAAAATATGCTGTTGTTTTATGTATTTTTTGTACAAAAGGAACAGACATTCGTACAAATTTTTCGAAAAGAAGATGATGTTTTTCCTGACTTTTCAAGATGTTTTGGGGAAATATGACCAGTTGTGATGTTGAATTTCAATCAGATTGAGTGAGAAATTTGCAGTCTTCGATGATAAAAGGGAGAAAAACAAAAAACCGACTCTCATAATGAGAATCGGTTTTCTGTATGTAAGGAATAATAGATTCAGTATTACAAGTTAACGCGTTTTTCCTGAATTCTAGCTTTCTTACCAGTAAGAGCACGCAAGTAGTACAATTTAGCACGACGTACTTTACCAACTTTGTTGACAGTAATGCTGTCGATAGCCGGAGATTCCAGAGGGAAGATACGTTCTACACCTACAGTTCCTGACATCTTACGTACAGTGAAACGTTTCTTTTCACCGTGACCTGAGATTTTGATAACAACACCGCGATACAACTGAACGCGTTCCTTGCTACCTTCAACGATACGGTATGCTACTGTAATTGTATCACCAGCTTTGAATGAAGGATGCTGTTTGCCAGTAGCAAATGCTTCTTCTGCAATTTTAATTAAATCCATTTTTTCTTTTTAAATTAAATTGTTTATCGTTACAACGTAACATATCAAGTAACTCTTCTTGACAGCGATTACGCGAAAGCGGTGCAAAGTAAGTAATTTTCTGTGATATAGGCAAATCTTTTTCGTGTATTTTAATACGAAATCTTGTGTTGCTTGGCTTTTTTCCCTATATTTGAACACTAAATATGAATAATTTTGTATGAAAAAGCATGTATTTTATACTCTCTTGGCAGGTTCTTTTATATTTACGGCCTGCAACTCCAGTTATTCTTTAGTATCGGTAGAAGGAGGAAGAGTACCCATTACCAGTGTTTATGACGAACAGCAGGATCAGGCTGCATGGAGAATTTTGCAACCTTATCGGGCTAAAATAGATAGTTTGATGACTCCAGTAATCGGACATTCTGCCCGTAAGCTCGAAGCGTATCGTCCGGAGTCGCCTTTGTCGAACCTGATGGCAGATATTCTTTGCGAGGGAGCAAAAAGTAAATTGGGAATAAGTGTTGACGTCGGGGTTATGAATATAGGTGGTATCCGTAATATTCTTAATGAAGGAGATATTACATTTGGTTCTATTTATGAAATCAGTCCTTTCCAGAATGCTCTTTCTGTTGTTGTATTAAAAGGAGAAGATTTGTTGGAACTCTTTCAACAGATTGCGGCCGTACATGGTGAAGGCTTGAGCGGGGCCCGACTTGTTATCTCGAAAGACGGACGTCTGCTACGTGCGGAGGTAGGTGGAAAGCCTGTTGATCCGGCAAAAGAATATCGGGTAGCTACGATTGACTATCTGGCTGAAGGAAATGATCGTATGGAGGCTTTTAAGAAAGCAACATCGAGAACTGAACCACAGGATGCTGTGTTGCGTGATTTGTTTATCGATTATGTAAAGCAGTGTGAGGCCAAAGGTGTTTTTGTAAACGCTGAGATAGAGGGACGTATTGTAGAACAATGATAAAGAAACTGATATGAAAAGAATATATTTCGTTTTATGGGCCTGCCTCTTTGCAGGAGTATTGTTTGCCCAGGCTACCAAGAAATTGTATTTGTTCCATACAAATGATATGCACAGCCGTGTAGAACCTTTCCCGGAGGATTTTCAGGATACGATGCTGGCTGATAAGGCTGGACTTTTACGTCGTGCGACTTTTATCAAGCAGCAACGCAAAATACATGAGGATTTGCTGTTGTTCGATTCAGGAGATTTTTCACAGGGTACTCCTTATTATAATATGTTTAAAGGGGAAGTGGAAATAAAGCTGATGAACGAAATGGGCTATGATGCAGGAACCATTGGCAATCATGAGTTTGATTTCGGGCTGGATAATATGGCAAGGTTGTTTAAAATGGCGAATTATCCGATAGTATGTGCAAATTATGACGTGACGGGCACTGTGCTCGAAGGACTGGTTAAAGAGTACACTGTCATTCAGCGTAACGGCATAAAGATCGGAGTTTTTGGTTTGGGAGCGCAACTGGAAGGATTGGTCGCTTCTGAATGTTATGGGAATGTAAAGTTTGAAGATCCGGTTTCGGAGGCTCAGCGTGTCACGGATTTGCTGAAAAATCAGGAACATTGCGATTTGGTGATTTGTCTTTCTCATCTGGGATGGGAGGGAGAACCTTATTCCGATATTGAACTGATAGAAAATACGCGTGATATTGATGTCGTATTGGGTGGACATTCTCATTCGTATTTTGATGCGCCGAAGTATTATAAGAATTTAGACGGAATAGAGGTTCCTGTACAGCAGATGGGAAAGAACGGAGCCTTTGTTGGACAGATGATTTTGAAACTTCAGAAGAATTGATTGTTAGAAAACACTTGCTTGTATAAAGGTAAAATTTACGGCAAAGGTTTATAAAAATAAAGGAAAGATTATGAATAGACGTGTTACGGGATTATTGGTTTGTATATCATTATGGATAGGTGCATATGCTTCGTCTGTAAGAATATTGGAGCAGGCAGATGATTCTGTGGCGTGTCGCCGTTGGGTTGACGGGCAGCTTGCCCGAATGACATTGAAGCAGAAAATCGGTCAGTTGTTTATTCATACGGTTGCACCGATAACCATACAGAAGAATAAAGATAACATAGAAAGAGCTGTTAAAGAGTATGGAGTCGGAGGCTTGCTTTTCTCCAAAGGAGAACTGAAGAAGCAGGTGCAGCTTACCAATCAGGCTCAGCAGTGGGCAGATATACCTTTGATGATTACATTCGATGGTGAGTGGGGATTGGGCATGCGTCTGGAAGATACTCCGGAGTTTCCCCGAAATAGAGTATTGGGATGTGTGCAGAATGATACATTAATATACCAGTACGGACGTGAGGTTGCAAGGCAGTTGCGTGAAATAGGTGTGCATGTAAATTTTGCTCCTGTAGCCGATGTTGATAATAATCCCAATAATCCGGTTATCAATGTCCGCTCTTTCGGGAGTGATCCAAAAGTGGTAGCCGATAAGGTTGTAGCTTATTCTCGCGGGCTGGAAGACGGGGGAGTAATGGCGGTATGTAAACATTTTCCGGGACATGGTGATACGGATACGGATTCTCATCATGTGTTGCCGGTGCTTGATTTTGACCGTACCCGTTTGGATAGCGTAGAGTTATATCCTTTCAAAAAGGCAGTCGAAGCAGGAGTCGGAGGCGTAATGATTGGTCATTTGCATGTTTCGGAACTTGATGAGAAACCAGCCTCGATATCTTCGGAGGTCATTACTTCGTTATTGCGTAAAGAACTGCACTTTTCGGGACTGGTGTTTACAGATGCACTGGAGATGAAAGGTATTTCAAAAAATGCCGATGATCTTTGTGTACAGGCCTTGATGGCTGGAAACGATATGTTACTGGTTCCAAGAAACTTGAAAAAGAGTCTTGAAAGTGTAATGCGTGCCGTAAAAAGCGGCAAGCTTACAGAAGATGTCATTACGGAAAAATGCCGGAAAGTGCTTACTTATAAATATGCCTTAGGCTTGAGTCATAAGCAACAGGTAGCGGCCGAAGGAATTGAAAACCGTATTTGCTCTGCTAAAAGCGACAGTCTGATGATTGCTTTGGAGAAGGCTGCTGTTACAGTTCTAAAAGATTCTGTAGATGTGTTGCCTCTCGATCTGTCTTTATCTGAAAATATCCTGTTGAGTTTATCCTCTTCATTGTCGGAAGCATATCCTTTTTATAAAGAGTTGAAAGAATCGGTTTCGCTGAGTTGGTTGCATGGCAATGCTGATTCTCTGCAACAAATTCAGGAACGTGTAGCTCCAGCTCATCAGGTTATTGTAGCTGTTCACCAAACAAAAGATTTGTCTGCTTTTCTTCCTTTTTTAGAAAAGGTGGCGGCCGATAAACCTCTTGTCGTTGTTTGTTTTGCGTCGCAAAAAGTTTTGCAGGAGATGTCTTCTGTATTGAAGAAGGCTTCGGCTGTGATCTTGGCACATACAGATAAAGCCGAAATTCAACGTTATGTAGCAGATGTTATGACCGGGCAGGATCTTGTTGATGGCCGTCTTTCTGTTGATATGAACGGTTTATGGAAAAGCGGCACAGGTCTTACTATCGATCCGGATAAACCTCGTTCTTACAGTCCTGAAGAGCTGGGCATGGATTCTAAGATTCTTCTGGCTATCGATAGCATTGCAGAAGAAGGTATTCGCCAGCAAGCATATCCGGGATGTCATGTACTGATAACCAAAGGTGGTTATCCTGTCTATAATAAATGTTTCGGTACATTGACTTATGATGGAAAAGAAGAAGTGAAAGAGCATACAATATACGATCTGGCTTCACTCTCTAAGGCTGCGGGAACTTTGCTGGCAATAATGAAATTATACGATGAAGGTAAATTCGGCTTGACGGATAAAGTCAGCATTTATTTGCCGGAATTGAGAAAAACGAATAAGCAAAATATAACCATACAGGATTTGCTGTTTCATGAGTCGGGACTTCCTTCGTATCTTCCATTCTATGAGGAGGCTATTGACCTGAAAACGTGCAAAGGAGGATTGTTCCGTAAGAAACCTGATGCGGGACATAAATTGCAGATTGCTTCGAATTTATATGCATGTACCGATTTCTCTTTTAAAAAAGAATGGATGTCTTCTACTCCTTCTGAAATCTATTCATTGCAACTTGCTGACAGCATGTATCTGAATAAGGAATATCAACGCGTCGTTATGCAACAAATCATTAATGCACCGCTGAAGGGACATTCATATCGGTATAGTTGCTTGAACTTTATGCTGCTGAAAGAGGTTGTTGAGAGAATTTCGAAAGTACCTATGGATGTATATTTGGACAGTGTTTTCTTTAAACCTATGGGACTGAAGCATACTGCATACAATCCGTTGAAACGTTTCCCTAAAGAGGAAATTGCCCCTGGTGCGAAGATTGATTTCCTGCGTGGCGGTCCGTTGCAGGGCTATGTTCATGATGAGGCTGCTGCATTTGTGGGAGGTGTATCGGGTAATGCAGGACTTTTTTCTACAACACATGATCTTGCTGTGATTTTCCAGATGTTGCTTGATCGGGGTATATGTGGTGACCGTCGTTATCTGAGCCGTGCTACTTGCGGTTTGTTTATGGGTATGAAAGCCAAAAGCAGTCGTCGGGGATTGGGTTTTGATAAACCTGATATTGAGAGTGATGATAATAGTCCTTGTGCTCCTGAAGCTCCTGCCTCTGTTTTTGGGCATACTGGGTTTACCGGAACTTGTGTCTGGGTTGATCCGGATAATGAATTGGTGTTTGTCTTTTTGAGTAATCGTACTTATCCTGTTGTATTTGGTCATGATAACTTGATGAAGCTGGATATTCGTTCTCGTATTCAACAAGCAATGTATCAATCTATAATGTATTAATACTATTTAGACATAATACAAATTAGGGAAATATTGTAATGTAGATATTACAAATCTCACCAAAAAGATTACCTTTGCATCATCAAATTAGTACTAATAATAATTTAACTTTTACTACAATGGCTTACGTAATTAGTGACGATTGTATCGCTTGCGGTACTTGTATCGATGAATGCCCAGTTGGCGCAATCTCTGAAGGTGATAAGTATTCTATCAACCCGGATATGTGTACAGAATGTGGAACATGCGCAGATGTATGTCCTTCTGAAGCAATCCACCAGGGATAATCGAATCGTCTTATGACAAAATTCATAATAGGTCATCTTTAAAAAGATGGCCTATTTTTTTATATTTTTCCTTGTTTTCAGATTCTTTTCAGTTTTGTTCCTTTATTTTGTACTGTAACAATAAAATGATTTCTTATGATAAAGCCCCGATTATTATTTGGAGTATGTATGGTTGCAGGTACATTACTTTTTGCATCATGTAGTAACGATGAAAATAATCCTTTGCCCGATGGTACTTCGGGAGAGGTTCCTGCTCTAGTCTTGGATGAGTTTAATAGCTTATTTCCTGGTGCTACCAATGTTGTTTGGAGTACTAAGGGAGAATATGCTGTAGCCAGTTTCTATTGGGATGGCTCTCGTGCAGATAATGTCGTTCGTAACCATACTGCTTGGTTTGCATTGGCAAATGGAGTATGGGGTATGACAGAGAAAGAGATCAGATTTGCAGATTTACCGGAGGCTGTGAAAAATGCTTTTGGAGCAAGTGAGTATGGACAGGCTCCGTGGCGTGCGGATGATGAAGTTGATGTGCTGAAAAGAAACGGTGACTCTGAAATCTTATATGTTATTGATGTCGAAAAAAATGAAGGAGGAAAAGAAACGGATGTTGATTTGTATTACACGGCAGAAGGTGTTCTGGTAAAAGAAGTCATTGATGCGGAAGATGAAAAGGATTATCAGGATTATTTGCCGCAGACACCTTCAGGAACAGTGGAAAGCTGGTTGAAAGAAAAATATCCGGATGCCAGGATTATAGATGTGGATAATGAAGATGGAGGAACAGAAGTAGAGTTTATTTCCGGTAATATGAAGCATGAGGCTTTCTTCGATCGTTCTCAAAACTGGGTGTATACCAAGACTGAGTATCGATTCAGAAATATAGATGAGGTAACCGATATTCCTTCTCAAGTTCTCGCTGCCTTAAAAGCAACTCCCGAATATCTGGAAGCTGGATGGGTAGAAGATGCCGAAAAGTATGAAACAGAGAAAGCAGGAACCTTTTATTGCTTTGAACTGGAGAATCGTTTCGACGATGATGTGAAAGTATATATAGGTAGTGATGGAACTGTTTTACAGGGGCGTCCTGGTTTTGGAGGAGAAAGCTCCGGAGGTGTTGCCGTTGCTACTGATATAGAAAAATTCATTCAGGAAAATTATTCGGGTGCAGTTATTATTGAACGTGGATATGATGATGGTTATATAGAAGTGGATATCCGTCACGATGGAAAGGAAAAAGAACTATTATTCAATGGAAAGAATGAATGGATACGCACTTCTTGGGAGATCAGATATAATGAACTGCCTTCGGTTGTAACTTCTGCTTTAGGGGCTGAAGGATATCAAAGAGATGATGACGAAGTGGAAGTAGTTCAAACTCCCGATGCTTCATGGTATGAGGTAGAAGTTCGTCGTCAGGGAAAAGAATACAAAGTCTTTATAGATGAGTCTGGTAAGATAATTAAAGTCGTAGAAGATTGAAATCAATATACTATAAGCAGAAAGCTTGGGTGAGTCACAACATCCAAGTTTTCTGCTTAATTGTTTTTTATTATATCTCATAAATACTTCTATGCTTCAAACAGTTTACTTCTTGACAACAGACATGAACCTATGACGCATGCCTGATCTTTCAGTTTCGATAGTACAATTTCAGAATCACGGCTCATCAGGCTGAGGGTATATTTTCTGATTGCAGAGATAACCGGTTGCAAAAGAAAATCTCCCGCACGTGACATCTCTCCACCGATAATGACCATATCCGGATTGAATGTGTTGATCAGACTTCCGATATGGAAACCTAACTGCTGGCCTATTTGTTCTACCAGTTCTATGGCGAGTAAGTCTTCACGGTTTATTGCACTGAAGATATCATCGAGTGTTATTTCTTCTATATCCTTTTCTGAAAGAATGATTGAAGTTTCTCCTGCTTGTAGATGTTCGATAAACTTACGGTAGAGCGCAGAACATGAAACTTCCGTTTCTACGCATCCTTTTTTTCCGCAATGACAGATAATCTGGTTGTCGTAGCCGTATGTGTGACCGATTTCTCCTGAGAATCCTGATTTTCCTTTGTAAAGTTTCCCGTCTATCATAATTCCCATTCCCAGTCCCCATCCGATATTGATGAAAAGAACGTTTTTGACTCCCTTGACAACACCCTTTATGTTTTCACCATAAAGCATGGTCCGGCTGTCATTGTCAATAGATGTTTCTATCTTCAAGCGTTCGGTCAGGATTTCTGCAAGTGGGCGTTCGCCGAAATTGAAGAAACTGTGGATATAGCCCAGTTCCGGATTGACTCTTCCGCAAAGAGTTACATTGATATGTAATATCTTTTTTTCGTCTATTGTTAATCCCGCAATGAAATGTTCGATGTGGTTACATAGTTCATCGATGCATTCTAATGTGTCTCTTCGTTCAAAAGGAATTCCCATTTGTAGTTTCAAAACCTCACCTTTAAAATTGATAACTCCTATATTGATACTGTTCCACGTTACATCTACTCCAACAAAATATCCTGAATCTGTATTCAGTCCATATAAAATAGGATGACGCCCACCGTTGGTTTCCAGCTTTCCATACTCATCGATATACCCCTGTTCATGCATTTCGTCGATGATTTTTGTTACGGTAGGAATACTTAAATCCATATCTTTTGCTAAATCGGTAATGGTTGAATTCTCATTATATATCAAATATGTAATGATATGTTTCTTCATTACCGCCCCTTTTGACCCCTTTTGTATTTCCTCTAATAATCGTTCTTTCATGCGGATGTGGTTTTAAAAATATACAATTACTTAATTAAAAACTTTAAAAATCGGATGTAATTACTTATTGTTATAGTTGCTTTTATCTATAAATACAGATATCTTTGTAGCGAAAACAATAAGAATATCAATTCTTGTTACAAATATATTAATTAAATCTGGAAAAACTATGAGAGTAATTATCGAATCTGACTACCAAGCTCTTTCACAATGGGCAGCAAACTATGTAGCTAAGAGAATCAATCAGGCAAAACCTACAGCCGAAAAACCGTTTATTTTGGGCTTGCCTACCGGTTCTTCCCCTCTGGGTATGTATAAAGCGCTGATTGAACTGAACAAAAAAGGTGTAGTATCATTTGAGCATGTAGTGACATTCAATATGGATGAATACGTAGGATTGCCGGAATCACATCCTGAAAGCTATCATTCGTTCATGCATAATAATTTTTTCAACCACATTGATATCCGTAAGGAAAATATTCACATTCTGAACGGAAATGCTGAGGATTTGGAAGCAGAATGTGCTAATTATGAGAAACAGATCGAATCATTTGGTGGAATCGATCTCTTCTTGGGAGGTATTGGTCCTGACGGACATATTGCTTTCAATGAACCGGGATCATCATTGACTTCACGCACTCGTGTCAAGACTTTGACAACTGATACTATTATTGCAAACTCTCGTTTCTTTGAAAACGACGTGAACAAAGTTCCTAAAACAGCGTTAACTGTAGGAGTAGGTACTGTAATGGCAGCAAAGGAAGTACTTATTCTGTGCAACGGCCATAACAAGGCACGTGCTTTGCAGCATGCTGTAGAAGGTGGCATTACACAAATGTGGACTATCAGCGCTTTGCAGTTGCATCCTCATGGAATCATCGTTTGTGATGAGGCTGCTACCGATGAATTGAAAGTAGGTACTTACAAATACTTCAAGGACATCGAGCGCAATAATCTGTAATTAACATCTATATTATTAAGGAGAATTACCTATGAGAACTAACCTTAGTTCACAGATATCTCTGAACAGAGTATCTACCAGATATTATAAACCAGAAAATACGATTGAACGTTCTGTACTGACACGTTTCGAGAAGATTCCTACCAATATCTATGAAACAGTAGATGAAGGAGTGTCATGCATTGCCGATGAAATCATCCGCAAGGTACAGGAACGTCAGCGTGACGGTAAGTTTTGCACTATTGCCGCAGGTACTGGTGCATCACTTCGCCCGCTGTTTGCGGAACTGGTTCGCAGACATAAGGAAGAAGGTGTGAGCTTCCGCAATGTTGTAGTATTCAACTTGTATGAATACTATCCATTGACAGAGCCTAATAACAGCAGCTTCAACCAGTTGAACGAACTGTTCCTGAAACAAGTTGATATTGATCCGCAGAATGTATTTACATTGAACGGCACTATTCCTCAAGAAGGTGTAATAGATCATTGTCACTTATACGAGCAGCGCATCAAGACTTATGGTGGTGTCGATATTGCTGTAATGGGAATAGGTCGTGAAGGAAATATCGGAATGAATGAACCAGGATCGGCTGCTACTTCTCAGACAAGACTGATTTTGATAGACGCTACTTCACGTTCTGAAGCTGCTCATAATCTGGGAGTAGACAATCTGCCTCCATGTTCTATCACAATGGGTATCGGTTCTATCATGGAAGCCCGTAAGGTATTCTTGTTGGCATGGGGAGAAGAAAAAGCTGATATCATCAAGAAAGCAGTAGAAGACAAAATCTCTGATTCACTTCCTGCTTCTTATTTGCAGATGCATCAGAATGCAACCGTTTGCGTTGACCTGCCTACTGCTGCACACCTTACTCGTATTCAGCGTCCTTGGCTGGTAACAAGCTGCGAATGGAATGACAAGCTGATTCGTAGTGCTATCGTTTGGTTGTGTCTGCTTACCAAGAAGCCTATCTTGAAGTTGACTAACAAGGATTATAACGAAAACGGTTTGAGCGAATTGTTGGCGTTGTATGGTTCTGCATATAATGTAAACATTAAGATATTCAATGACCTGCAACACACAATTACTGGCTGGCCGGGTGGAAAACCGAACGCAGACGATACTTATCGTCCGGAACGTGCTAAACCATTCCCGAAGCGTGTAGTTGTATTCTCTCCGCATCCGGATGATGATGTAATCTCTATGGGAGGAACATTGCGTCGTCTGGTACAGCAGGGACATGAGGTTCATGTGGCTTACGAAACTTCAGGAAACATTGCCGTAGGCGATGAAGAAGTTGTACGTTTCATGCATTTCATAAACGGTTTCAACCAGTTGTTCGATGAGAACAAGAATGAAACCATTAAGAATAAATATGCGGAAATCAAGAAGTTCTTGTTGAGCAAGAAAGAAGGCGACATGGATACCCGCGATATTCTTACTATCAAAGGTTTGATTCGCCGTGGTGAGGCTCGCACTGCTTCTACATACAACCAGATTCCGTTGGAACGTGTTCACTTCCTCGACCTTCCGTTCTACGAAACAGGACGTATCGAGAAGAATCCTATCAGCGAAGCTGACGTAAACATTGTGATGAATTTGCTTCGTGAAGTAAAACCTCATCAGATTTATGTAGCTGGTGACTTGGCAGACCCACACGGAACACACCGAGTTTGTACTGATGCTGTACTGGCTGCTATCGACGAAGAGAAGAAAGCTGGAGCTGAATGGCTGAAAGACTGCCGCATATGGATGTATCGTGGCGCATGGGCTGAATGGGAAATTGAAAACATCGAGATGGCTGTACCATTGAGTCCGGAGGAATTGCGTGCTAAACGTAACTCTATCTTGAAGCATCAGTCACAGATGGAAAGTGCGCCTTTCCTGGGCAACGACGAACGTTTGTTCTGGCAACGTAGTGAAGACCGTAATCGTGGTACTGCATCGTTGTACGACAGCCTTGGTCTGGCATGCTACGAAGCTATGGAAGCTTTTGTAGAGTATAAACCTCTGTAATGTAAACTTATTCCGGGAAAATATTCCACGGAAGTGCAGATAGTATGACAAAGGCGGTATTTTCTTTTCCCGATGAAAGGGAAAAAGAAAATGCCGCTTTTCTTTTCTATGATTTTCTCCGTCTGATGATATATCCCGTAATCAGGCTCCATAACACTCCCAGTCCGGCAAAAAAGATAAAGACCAGTGTTCCTTTACCTAAAACTGTATAAATGCGTCCGGTATGGATTTCCTGGGCAAAGTTCCATAGCGACATGGGAAGCGTTTCCATGTTGGCAGGCATCGATGCAAAATCGCTGCCTTTTTCGTATTCGGCAATACAGAGTTTACCGTCAAAATCACTGCTGTATCCGGTGATGGCATGATTGCCGAACGGTGGTCCTGCTGTTTCTGGAGCTGTTTTTCCGGTAAAGAAATCGGTAATGTTTCCCAAATGTCTGTTCCACACATACATTCCACTGAAAGAACCTGTAAGCCAGTTTCCCTGTTTGTCTTGTTTTAGGACATTGATTCCCATGACGCTTACGGGAGGTGTCTTGGATATTTTTACAGGAGTACTCTGAAATGATTTAAGAGAATAAAATCCTTCCGAAGTAGCAAGTAGCCAGTCGTTTTGCTGCTCATCGTAGCGGAGCATCCGTAATTTATCGTTCCATGCATTCGGCGAGTCAAGCTGTGTGAAAGGTATGGCAGGTATTCTTCCGTAAACCAGTGCCAGCAGTACCGGAGGGCGCAGACACCATCCGGTCAAGGCTATAAAGAGTGTCAGCACGATAGTCGTTCTGCCTATCTTGTCGTGCCACGATAGAGAGGTTTTCAGTAAGGCAATACTTGTTGTTGCTGAACGTCCGGTTTGTTTCATCCGGCGAATATACTTGGGCAGAAACCAGTAGAAGATTCCGCTTACCGAAAGGATGATCAGTATTACTGCCAGTGTATCCATGACCAGTTTGCCGGCAGTTCCAAACAGTTCACCACTGTGCAACAGCCAGATGGTGCGGAATAATGAAACTTTTCCGTTGTATTCTTCGGGAGCTTGCAGAATGATTGAGCTGAAATGACGGTAAGGCGATGTCGCGTAATACAAACAGGAGCGCCCGACGACTATCAAGGTGTCACCGTGCGTAGTGATGTCTGATAATTTTTCCCCCTTTTGCAGAGGAAGCCTGACTGCTTGCCATCCTGCCTTTTGGCTGTAGTGGTAGAGTCCGAACTGAGCGGCGGCGAATAAATCTCCTTGAGGAGTAATCGCTATTCCCCGTATGTTACGCCAGTCGACTCCGTGAGGAAAACCACGGTTGAAATCATTAAATGTAGTAGCATCATGATCGGTCAGAAAAATGCCGGCATTGCCAAACAATAAGACAGTGCTGTCTTCTTGACAGATACCGGGAGGACAGGAGAGAGTTCCCCGCAACAGTCCGTTGTTCCAGCTCTTGTACCGATAGGCGTCGGGTAGCCATTTCCGGCTGATCTGATAATCAGAAAAGAACAGCCGGTGGTTCAAGACAATGCCCGAAGCACCAAACAGGATAATAAAAAAGGCAAATATCAGCCCGAACCATTTATGATGTTTTTTCCAGGTAGATTTCTTCATTTGTTTCAATTTTTGTTGCTATTAATTCTTCAGCATCTTTTATACAAAACATCGAGATCTTTTTTTATTTTTTGTACGAAAAATAATCCTTTCTTGCTGAAGTTTTTGACACCTTATCGGCAGGTCTTTTTGAAAGTATTTTGCAAAAGTATCAGTTCCGATTGATTCCTCCAAATTCCTCTTCTTTCCTTTGTTAAAAAGGATAAAGAAGAAATTTGAATTATTTTTTGATGGAGTTTAAGTATATTGAATTAACCAGATAGATTATAAGTATTGGAAAATGACAATTAGTTTGAGGGGAAGAGGCCATAAACAGATAAAAAAGGATGATATTATTTTTGTAAATTTGAAATAAATGAGTTATCTTTAGAACAATAGCTATATAGAGTTATATGCGTAAAAACAAGGAAGGTAGATTTGAGGAGTTCATCTTTTCGATAGTGAAAAGTCTTTTAAAATGGAAGCTTATTATTAAGATTATGTAATGAAATAAAATCTTATGAGATTAAATCCTTTTTATATTTAAAACTAAATTTTCTATGAAAAAATTATTATTCTTCTTATTAAGTTTGTTGTGTATCCTTCCTGCGTGTGATAATTGTGATGAAGATATACCAGAGAGACCGTTCGTCAGAGAAGGAAGTGCGTCTAGTCATTCATTATTTTTGACGTTCGAAGATGAAAAACGCCAAGATTTAACTCGAGATTTTGTCTTGACACCGATCAAAGATGGCACAGTGTATTCTGTTGCTCCCGAGGATATGAAGGTCAGATTCTTTATGAATGGGGTAGAAGATAATAGACAGATGGCTGTTATGGTAACGAAAGGGGAGTATAACCATAATATTTTTGGTATTTATGCAACAAGTACTGTCGGGTTTTATGAAAATGATACTTTCGGACTTTCAGAAGATATATATTATCCGTTCATGTATAAGATAATCTGTCCTACAGTTTTTGGTGATTCGGAGGAGCATATTATAACAGTTGTACAGCGTTCTATTGATACGGGAACACAGAATATGTGTAGTGTAACTTTAGATGATGAAGTACTTGATATTAATATAAAAAATGGATTGGAGCCATATGTGATAACAATAACGAGAACTGTAGGTGAGGAATGAACAGGATAATCTCTTTGCGGTAATTTGCATATTCCTTTTATAATCTGTCTGTCTTCTCGTTTTTATGTTGTATCTTTGCATCCGATTAATTTTTAAATAGGTATAGAAAGAAATGATTACAGTTTCAAACGTAGCCGTTCAATTTGGAAAAAGAGTGTTGTATAATGATGTGAACATGAAGTTCACGAATGGTAATATATATGGTATTATCGGTGCTAACGGTGCGGGTAAGTCTACTTTTCTGAAAGTGATTTCGGGAGAGCTTGACCCTACGAAAGGAAGTGTGACACTGGGACCGGGCGAACGCCTTTCTGTCTTGAGTCAGGACCACTTTAAGTTCGATGCCCATACGGTGCTCGATACCGTGTTGATGGGACACACTGTACTGTGGGACATCATGAAGCAGCGTGAAGCCCTTTATGCAAAGGAAGATTTTACCGATGAAGACGGTATTAAGGCGGCGGAACTGGAAGAAAAATTTGCTGAATTGGAAGGATGGAATGCTGAAAGTGATGCAGCTATCTTGCTGAGCGGTCTGGGAATAAAGGAAGACAAACATTATACACTGATGGGTGATCTGAGTGGTAAGGAAAAGGTGCGTGTGATGTTGGCTCAGGCATTGTTTGGAAATCCTGACAACCTGTTGCTGGACGAGCCTACCAACGACTTGGATATGGATACGGTAACTTGGTTGGAAGAATATCTTTCTAACTTCGAACATACTGTGCTGGTTGTGAGCCACGACCGTCACTTCCTCGATTCAGTTTGTACGCATACGGTAGATATTGACTTTGGCAAGGTAAATCTCTTTGCCGGTAACTATAGCTTCTGGTACGAATCTAGTCAGCTGGCACTTCGTCAGCAGCAGAACCAGAAAGCAAAAGCTGAAGAAAAGCGTAAGGAGCTGGAAGAGTTTATCCGTCGTTTCTCTGCCAATGTGGCTAAGTCGAAGCAGACTACCAGCCGTAAGAAGATGTTGGAGAAATTGAATGTGGATGAAATCAAACCGTCATCTCGTAAATATCCGGGTATCATCTTTACGATGGATCGTGAACCGGGAAATCAGATTCTGGAAGTTTCTGGTTTGCGTGCTGAAACAGAAGACGGCGTAGTCTTGTTCAATGATGTGAACTTTACTGTAGAAAAAGGAGATAAGATTGTATTCCTGAGTCGCGATCCGCGTGCCATGACTGCTTTGTTCGAAATTATCAACGGCAATCGTAAGGCACAAGCCGGACACTATAACTGGGGTGTGACTATTACAACAGCTTATTTGCCGCTCGATAATACAGATTACTTTAACTGCGACCTGAATCTGGTAGACTGGTTGAGCCAGTATGGTCAGGGCAATGAAGTAGAAATGAAAGGCTTCCTGGGACGTATGCTGTTCTCGGGTGAAGAAGTGATGAAGAAAGTCAACGTACTTTCGGGAGGTGAAAAGATGCGTTGTATGATTGCCCGCATGCAGCTTCGCAATGCAAACTGTTTGATTCTGGATACTCCGACCAACCACCTGGATTTGGAATCTATTCAGGCATTCAACAATAACCTGAAAATTTATAAGGGTAACGTGCTCTTCTCTTCACACGACCATGAGTTTATCGAAACAGTAGCGAACCGTATTATCGAATTGACGCCGAATGGTATCATCGATAAGATGATGGAATATGATGAATATATCACTTCCGATCATATTAAAGAAATGCGTGCACGCATGTATGGTGATAAATAAAAAGAAAATGAAATAACAAAGACACGGAGAAGTGGAACTTGTTTCGGGGTCACTTCTCCGTTTTTTTATTTTGTTTTCATCGGACTTAATGACTGCCGATGGAAAACTCTTCAGACTTTCAGGTATTCACCTCCGAATGAAAGCGGAAGCAAGTCTTTGGTTCCTTCCAGTACATAAATGTCGTTTTTACTGTAAAGCAGTATCCGCATGGGCTGGTGGAAACGTTGTTCTGTTTCCAGAAGAACCTGACGGCAGGCTCCACATGGGGGAATAGGGGAGTCGAGATAACCCGTTTCGCTGCGGGCTGCAATGGCAAGTGTGTCTACTGCCTGATCCGGATATTGTGAATTGGCATAAAAGAGCGTGGTACGTTCGGCACATGTTCCTGACGGGTAAGCAGCATTTTCCTGATTACTTCCGGTTACTACCACACCGTTTGCCAGTAAAGCTGCTGCTCCTACCGAAAAGTGTGAGTAAGGGGCATAGCTTCGTGCCGTAGCTTCTTTGGCAGCATCTATCAGCTTACGGTCTTTTTCGTCCAGTTCTTCGTAACGTAAAGCGCGGATATTTATTTCAATCTTTATTTCTTTCATAGGCAGTGGGGGTTAAAGTTTATACGAATGTAAGGAAAAAAAGGGAGATTTCCTATCATCTGTGGTATTATTCGTGTAAATAGTTTATCTTTGCCCTGCTTTAATTTAAACGGAAAGAAGAATGAAACTATCTCATTGGTTGATATTTATGTGCCTGATGTGTATTACGGTTTCTACGTCGGCACAAAAGCGTAACAAAGTATACGAAGACTATATACATAAATACCGGGGTATCGCTGTAGATGAAATGAAGCATTACCGTATTCCGGCAAGTATTACGCTGGCACAGGGACTGCTGGAGTCGGGAGCTGGAAAAAGTGAGTTGGCGCGGAAATCGAACAATCACTTTGGTATCAAGTGTGGCGGTTCATGGGACGGACGTTCCGTACGTCATGACGATGATGCGCGTAATGAGTGTTTTCGTGCTTACAAGCATCCGAAGGACTCTTATCGCGACCATTCAAAATTTTTACGTTCGGGTGCGCGCTATGCGTTTTTGTTTCGTTTGAAAATTACCGATTATAAAGGCTGGGCAAGGGGATTGAAAAAAGCAGGTTATGCTACCGATCCGCAGTATGCCAATCGTCTGATTAATATCATAGAATTGTATGACTTGGATAAGTACGACCATAAAGGGGGACTGGAATGGGCGGAAGAGTTCCCGAATCCTCATCAGCCTTATCTGGCAAACGAACTTCTTTATGTCGTAGCACGTCGTGGAGATACATTCAAGTCATTGGGAAAAGAGTTTGATATCAGTCACCGTAAGTTGCGTAAATATAATGAACTGCCTAAGGACTATGTATTCCGCGGTGGTGAAATCGTATATTTGGAAGAAAAGCGTCGTCGTGCTACTAAAGATCATATTGCATATGTTGTTCGTAGCGGTGATTCGATGTATAGCATTTCACAGAAGTTTGGTGTACGACTGGAGCGTCTGTATAAGATGAACAATATGGACCCTGATTCTCCAGCACCGAAAGTTGGAGATATCTTACGCTTGCGTTAACAGCTGCAAAACTTTGGGTTACAGACAAAAAACTCTCCCTGTTTCAGTCCTCATTTATTATGCAAGACTAAAACAGGGAGAGTTTTTTATAAGGATGAAGCAAATGCTTTCGTTTTTCAGGAAGCCTCTTTGCTACTTAATGTATTTGTTGTTATTTGCTGAACTCTTTGTGGAATTCTACTACAGCTTCTATTCCTTTGCGGAAAATGTCGAGCGAGAAGTTCTCATTGGGTGAGTGAATGGCATCACTTTCCAGTCCGAATCCCATCAGGACAGTTTTGATTCCCAAAATCTGTTCGAAATCGCTGATAATAGGAATACTTCCTCCGCGTCGTACAGCCAACGGTCTTTTACCGAATGCCTTAGTAAATCCTTTTTCGGCAGCCTGATAAGCTGGAAGAGATATCGGACATACATAGCCTTCGCCTCCGTGCATAGGAGTAACCTTTACCTGTACATATTCAGGAGCGATGCTGTTGATGTAATCGACAAACAGTTTTGAGATGACTTCATGGTTCTGATGAGGAACCAGACGACAAGATACTTTGGCGTATGCCTTCGATGGAAGAACGGTTTTTGAACCTTCTCCCGTATATCCTCCCCAGATTCCGCAGACATCGAACGATGGACGGCAACTGTTACGCTCCAGAGTAGAATAACCTTTTTCACCTTTCAACGCTTTTACACCGATGGCTTCCATGTATTTCTTTTCATCGAAAGGAATATGGGCAATCATGTCGCGTTCGGCTGCTGGTACTTCCTCTACATCATCGTAGAAGTGAGGAATGGTGATACGGCCGTCTGCATCTATAACCTGTGCAAGCATGCTGCATAACGTGTTTATCGGGTTGGCAACAGCTCCTCCAAAGTGTCCGGAATGCAAATCACGGTTCGGGCCGGTAACTTCTATTTCCCAGTAAGCCAGTCCGCGTAGTCCGGTTGTCAGCGATGGCAGGTCGGCTCCAAGCATACTTGTATCTGAAACGAGGATAACGTCGGCTTTCAGCAATTCCTTATGCTCTTTCAGGAAAGCATTGAGGCTGGGTGAGCCGATTTCTTCTTCTCCTTCGAAAATAAATTTCACATTGTGCTTCAGCAGCCCTTCTTTTACTACGTATTCGAATGCCTTTGCCTGAATCATAGCTTGTCCCTTATCGTCATCGGCTCCACGTGCCCAAATGTGTCCGTCGCGCACTTCCGGTTCGAAAGGTTGGCTCTTCCATAGTTCAAGCGGTTCGGCAGGCATGACATCGTAGTGAGCATAAATAAGTACGGTCGGTGCATCAGGACTGACGCGCTTTTCTGCGTAGACAAGCGGATTGCCCTGTGAAGGCATAATCATTGCTTCGTCTGCTCCTGCTTCCAGAAGCAACTGACGCCAGCGTTCGGCACAGGCAAGCATATCATCTTTATGTTGAGGCAGGGCACTGATACTGGGTATGCGAATCAGGCTGAAGAGTTCCTCTAAAAAGCGGGATTCGTTTTCTTTGATGTATTGTTTGATTTCCATGGTTATGATTTATAATGTTGAGGCTTTATCGAGTAAATAATAATCGAGTAATGTCATGGCAGCCATAGCTTCTACGATGGGTACAGCACGGGGCAGTACACAAGGATCGTGTCGTCCGCGAGCCTTCAGAATGGTTTCATTTCCGTGAATGTCTACCGTAGGCTGTTCCATGAGAACGGTTGCCACAGGTTTGAATGCTACCCGGAAATAGATATCCTGTCCGTTGCTGATACCTCCCTGAATACCTCCCGAGCGATTGCTGCGGAAGCCTATTTCTCCATTATTGTTATAAAAAATATCATTCTGCTGACTTCCCTTCAGTTCCATGTTGCTGAATCCTTGTCCATACTCGAATCCTTTTACGGCATTGATGCTGAGCATCGCATTTCCCAGTGCGGCATGCAGCTTACCGAATACTGGTTGCCCGAGTCCGACGGGACATCCTTTGATGACGCAGCTTATTACACCGCCGATGGTATCGCCTTCTCCTTTTATACGGAAAATGTAATCGGCCATCTGGCGTGCCAGATCCTGATCAGGACAGCGTACCGGGTTGTTTTCTATGCTGGTTAAATCGTAAGCTGTATAGTCTTTATCCAGTTTAAACGGACCGACCTGTGAAGTAAATGCCGTAATGCTGATACCTAACTGACGTAAGGCAAGCTTGGCCAATGCTCCGGCCACTACACGGGCTATTGTTTCGCGGGCAGACGAGCGTCCTCCGCCCCGATGATCGCGTATGCCATATTTTTGGGTATAAGTATAATCTGCGTGCGAAGGACGATAGACATCTTTCATGTTGTCATAATCGTTTGAGTGCTGATTGGTATTCCATACGGCAAATCCGATAGGGCATCCTGTTGACACTCCTTCGTATATGCCTGAAAGAAACTCTACTTCATCAGCTTCCTTACGTGCAGTTGTAATGGCAGACTGTCCCGGACGGCGGCGGTTCAGTTCTTTTTGTATAAATTCCATGTCTATGGTAATGCCTGCCGGAAATCCGTCTATCACTCCGCCAATAGCTTTTCCGTGTGATTCGCCGAAACTAGTCAGACGGAATATGTTTCCAAAAGTGTTATTGTACATAGATTCTTTAATGTTCGTTTTTAGTTAGAATTTGCTTCCGGCTCCTCCTCCTCCGAAGCTTCCTCCGCCAAAAGAGCCACCACTGAAGCCTCCACCGCCACTACCTCCGAAACCTCCTCCGAAGAACGGTCCGCCAAGGAAAGGACCTCCGTTGCCTCCACGGTGATGGAAATCGTCTTCGTCACGTACTTGTCTTTGTCGGCGAACAATGTGTCCACAGTTTGTGCAGTGTAGTACGATTTCTTCAGTACGGATGCCGTTCATACGTGATATCGTTCGTATGGAAAGCTGACGAAGCGTATGTTTATGGCACTGTGGACATCTCTTGCGTTGTCGTACGCTGAACCATAAAAGTGTAGGCACAATGATGAAACAGCATATCAGGATGATGAGAAGTAAATAATCTGTTTCTTCTTCCTTTCGGGGAACGGGAGGTTCACCTGTTCCGTCCAGTTGGCGGCTGATAGCTTGAATACCTGCCAGCATACCGGCATCCCAGTTGCCTTCTCCCAGGTATTTGTTCATGTACCTTACTTGTATCTGTTTGCAGACAGCATCAGGAAGAACACCTTCCAGACCATATCCTGTGGCAAACTGAATGCAACGTTCTTCTGTAACCAGCAGGACAACCAGTCCGTTGTCTTTTCCTTTTTCTCCCACACCGTTCTTTTCTCCCAGCTGATAAGCAAATTCGAAGCAGTCACCTCCGTCTATTTGCTTTACGGCTACGACTAGCGTTTGAACACCAGTCCGTTGCTCCAAAGCAAAAAGTGTAGTGTCCATCGCAGCTACTGCACCGGCACTCAATATTCCATCGGGATTACTGACGTAGCGGGTGCGGTTCTGCAGGTGAACCATCGGTATTTCTTCTACCTTATAGGCATGCGACTGTGCCCACAGTGTGGTGAAGATGCTGCAAAGCAGCAGTGCAAGCGATATGACTTTTCTCATTCTTGTTAGAATTTAACTTCTGGAGCTTGTTCGGTTCCTTCCTGAGCTTCGAAATAAGGACGCTTTTCGAATCCGAACATACCGGCAAAGATATTTTTCGGAAAGCGGCGGATTGCTGTATTGTATTCGCGCGCTACATTGTTGAAGTTACGGCGTTCCACACTGATGCGGTTCTCAGTACCTTCCAACTGTGCCTGAAGTGTCTGGAAGTTTTCGTTGGCTTTCAAGTCCGGATAATTTTCTGTTACGGCAAGCAGACGGCTCAAAGCACTGCCTACTTCACCTTGTGCACGCTGATATGCTTCCATCTTTTCTGGAGTCAGATCGTCGATGCTTACCGTTGTCTGGGTTGCTTTGGCACGAGCAGACACAACAGCGTCGAACGTTTCCTTTTCGTGTGCTGCATATCCTTTGACGGTATTGACCAGATTAGGTATTAAGTCAGCACGGCGCTGGTATTGGTTTTCTACATTACTCCATGCTGTTCCTACAGCTTCTTCCTGTGATACCATTGAGTTATACGAAGAAATTCCGTAAACAGCAATAACAGCTATTACGGCAATAATGATAATCCATGTCTTTTTCATAAATGTAAATGTTGTATTTGGTTTCTGTTACAAACATACATAAAATTATGCGGAAAACCGAAAGGCTTATTGAAAAAACTGTTAGTTTGCTTTATAATGGAAAGCATGATTACTAGGATGGAGGTCTTTTTGAATAAAAAAGGAAAAGCTGTTGAACAAAAGTTCGCCGAAATGGTTATTATATATTATTGTTTTATCATTTTTTTTATTTAGTGAAGATTTTATGAAGCGATTTCTTTGTTATTCCTTACTTCTTGTAAGCTCAGTATTACTTGTCATTGCTTGTAAGAAAGACCCGATAGTTGAAGAGCGGAAACAGACAATATCTCCGTCGGATGGAAGCTCGGACGAGCATGGAAAAGATGATTCTTCTTCAACTCCGGAAGGTACTCTTACACGTATAGAGATTGTGTCTCTTCCTATGCAAACGACTTATTTACTTCATGCTGATACTGGTTTAAACCTGGAAGGACTGGTTGTGGAAGGTATATACGATAATGGTAAGCGGGAAAGGCTGTCTGTTTCGGCTGATAATATTTTAGGGTTTTCGACAGAAAATGTATCAGAAGAACTTCCTGTAACAATTGTTATAGATGGTAAGCAAGCCAGCTTCACAATTAAAGTGGTTGACTATGTAATCAAAGACGGAGTACTGACAGAAGTTTTAATGAAAGAAGGGGAGGAATATCGTCTTCCAACCGATGTAAAGGTAATTGCCTCTTCTGCTTTTGCTTCTTGTTCTTTCAATAAAATCATTTTAAATGAAGGATTGGAGGAAATTCAGGCTGATGCCTTTTCAAACAATCCGGTGAAGGAAATAGTCTTTCCTGAAAGTCTGAAAAAGATAGGTGAATATTGTTTTTATGGTTGCCGGAATCTGATTCAGCTCGATTTAGGACATACCCAAATAAAAACTATACCGATGCGGGCACTTTCGAATGTTGCTGCAGAAACGATTGTTTTACCTGCTTCATTGGAGGAAATAAGCAGTCAGTCGTTATTGCATACAGACAACTTACGTTCGATAGCTCTTCCTGAATCTCTGAAGAAAATTGGGATTGAAGCTTTTCGTGAATCAGGATTACGTGAGGTGACTTTACCGAATAGTATTGAACTGATAGAAGAAAGAGCTTTCTATTTGTGTCGTAATCTGCGTCAGGTAAAGAGTACCGGTATCTTAAAGCAGGGAGTGACAGGTATTATGCATCATGGTATTTTCCAATATTGTCCGAATTTATCTGTTATAGAACTTCCGGAGAGTGTTGAATCTGTAGGGCAAACTCTTTTCTCTGCCAATGTTCACCTTGAAGCTCTTACTCTTGGTCGAAATCTGAAGCATTTAGCTTTTAATGCTTTAGGTAACAGTTCTGTGAAGGTGCTTACCGTGAATGCACCGGAACCTCCTTCTTTAGAAATCTATTCTTTACCGGAACAAGTTGAACAGGTTGTCGTTCCCAAAGGTGCGTTACAAGCATACAACCATAAAGTTGACAATGAGAGCCTTCGAAATAGTTGGGGAACATTAGTCGGCAGAATGAAAGAAAATAACTGATTATTTTGATAGATATAAAAATTCCTCCAAGGGCATTTCTTTGTTTTTGCTCGAGGAGGAATAAAACCTTCTAAGGAATATACTTTTTGATGAAATGTTCTACACGTGAGGTATATTCTTCAGGATAATAGAAATAAGAGGTAGCATGGTCAGCTCCCGGAACAATCCAAAGTTCCTTGGGCTGAGGCTTTGCCTCGTAAACTTTATGTACCATATAAGTGGGTACGAAATTATCTTTATCACCGTGGATAAAGAACATTGGTTTTTGGCATTTGGCAACTTGTTTTACAGCAGATGCTTCTTTGAAGTTCCATCCATTTTGCCATTCACACAGCCAGCTGGCAGTATATAGTAAAGGGAATGCGGGAAGTCCGAATTGTTCTTTTAATTCTTTTTTGAACTGATCCCATACACTGGTATATCCACAATCCTCAACGAAGCAACGTATATATGCTGGAAGCTTTTCTCCTGAGAGCATCATGGTAGTGGCAGCTCCCATTGATATACCGTGTACTACTGCTTGTAAGGAATCACCAAACAATGCAGGAGCAATGTCAATCCACTGCATGACATCTTTTCGGTCTAACCATCCCATTTGAATAGCATCACCTTCAGATAACCCTGTATAGCGTAAATCAGGGAGTAAAATGTTATAGTTTAATGAATGGTTATACAGATAACCGATGTGAAACATGCGGATAGCATTGTCTGTATATCCATGTACGATAATTGCCGTATGCGAGGTGGGCTTCATGGCTCTGGCATAGAAGGCATGCATCCGTATACCATCGGGAGAGATGATAAAAGTATCGCGTAGTGCATGATGATTCTGAAGGCTGTCTACCCATGGGATAATTTGCGGATATTTTTCTCGCATAAAAGTGAAAGAGCCTTCCATATCTTTTCCTCTGTTTTCAGGGCGGAGTGAAAAGTTTATCATGTATATGCTTCCTCCGGCAAGTAAACCCACTAGAACCAATAAAAAGATTCCTGTGCCAATGGCAATTCGTTTTTTCATATATAACTTACTGATTGATTTACTTTAATAACAAGTTATATGCCTTATTTGTTCCAGATATCCCATGCACCGAAAGCTTGCAAGAGTAACATTTCGAGTCCGTTCTTTACTACAGCTCCATGTTCACTTCCTTTTCTCATAAATAGTGTTGTATTAGGATTGTATAGCAAATCGTAAAGCAAGTGACGTGGAGTAAGATATTCGTAAGGTATTTCCGGACATTTGTCTGCTTGCGGATACATTCCTACGGGTGTACAGTTTACAATTATCTTGTATTCGTCCATTATTTCCGGTGTCAGTTCCGAATACGTAATGGTATGCTCATTGTGTGCATTTCGTGAAACAAAAAGTGTTTCTATGCCAAGTGTCTTGAGCCCATAATTGATGGCTTTTGATGCTCCTCCTGTTCCTAAAATAAGAGCCTTTGTATGAAAAGATTCTAAAAGTGGTTCGATAGATCGGGTAAAACCGATAACATCCGAATTGTGTCCTATCAGTTTAAGTTTTCCTTTATTGCGTTCGAATTTGATAACGTTTACAGCTCCTATAGCTGCTGCGTCTGGGGCTAATTCGTTTAAGTAGGGAATGACCTTCTCTTTATAAGGAATTGTAACGTTTAACCCTTCTAGTGTGGGGTTGGATACAATAACTTGTGGAAAATCTTCTATAGTGGGGATTTCGAAGTTTACGTACTCCGCATCGATATTCTCCGACTGAAATTTTTCATTGAAGAAATTCCTGGAGAAAGAATGTCCGAGCGGATAGCCTATCAAACCGAATTTTTTCATAAAAAAGATATTTAAGTTCTTAATTATTTAGTCGCAAAATAAAGTGTGCAGATGCCTAAGGTCAGTCTTTGGAAGTGTACTTGACTAAAACCAGCCTTGCGGATGATACCTTGCATGATTTCTCCTTGTGGAAAGGCTTTGATGGACTGGGGTAAATATGTATAGGCACTGCGGTCTTTAGAGAAAAGTTTTCCCAATGTGGGTATTACAATTTTAGAATAGAGGGCATATAGTTGTTTCATCGGAAACCATTCAGGTTCTGATAATTCTAAAATAACGAGATGTCCTCCTGGTACTAGTACACGATGCATTTCCTGTAATCCTTTATCCAGATTCTCGAAGTTACGTACTCCAAAAGCTACTGTTATGGCATCAAAGCAATTGTCGGTAAAAGAAAGATTAGTACAATCTTCCTTGGCAAAGGATATGTGTTCGGAGAATCCGGCTTGCTTAACTTTTTCCCGTCCTATGTTCATCATGCCTTCCGAAATGTCTGTACCTATCAATTCCTGCGGATGAAGCATCGTAAAGGCTTGTATGGCGAAATCTCCTGTGCCGGTAGCTACATCCATGATACGTTGAGGATGATAGGGTTTCAGACAGTTGATAGCCTTGCGCCTCCAGCTTTTATCTATTCCCCATGAGAGTACATGGTTCAGGTTGTCGTAAGCAGGAGCAATGTTGTCGAACATTTTTTCTACTTGTACGGCTTTACTTTCGCTTTCGTTGTAAGGTTTGATTTCTTCTTGTGGATAATGAGGCATAAGTTTAATAAAATAAAGGATTGAAGAATGGAAAAAGAAGAATGAAGAACTTGTTTCTAATAAAGATTCCGTTGTATAGAAAGAATCTTCATTGATTGTTCTTCATTCTCCGTTTTAAAATATTATCCTAAGTATTCAGTAACGTTCTTTTCGATGCGTTCTGCCAATTGATCTGTATCAGCTTTAACGAATGTTTCACCTGTGATGTGCTCATACAATTCAATATAGCGGTCGCTGATAGAAGATACGATTGCCGGAGTCATTTCAGGAACTTTCTGTCCTTCTTTACCCTGGAATCCGTTTGCCATCAACCATTCGCGAACAAATTCTTTTGATAACTGCTTCTGAGGTTCACCGTTTTCAAAACGTTCCTGGTATCCTTCTGAATAGAAGTAGCGGCTTGAGTCAGGAGTATGAATTTCGTCCATCAGATAGATTTCTCCATTGTGCTTTCCGAATTCATATTTAGTATCTACAAGGATCAAGCCACGTTCTGCTGCCATCTGTGTACCACGTTCGAACAGAGCCAGTGTATAACGTTCGAGAGTTTCATATTCTTCAGGTGTAGCAAGTCCCTTAGCCAGAATTTCTTCCTTGGAAATATCTTCATCGTGCATACCCATTTCAGCTTTAGTTGTCGGGGTAATGATCGGGTGAGGGAATTTTTCATTTTCACGCATACCTTCCGGCAGACGTACACCACAAATTTCACGAACTCCACTCTTGTAAGCACGCCATGCACTTCCGCACAAATAGCCGCGTACAATCATTTCTACAGGGAATCCTTCACACATAACACCTACGGTTACCATAGGGTCGGGAGTAGCTAATTTCCAGTTGGGGCAAATATCTGTCGTTGCATCGAGGAATTTAGCTGCAATCTGATTCAGCATTTGTCCTTTGTAAGGAATACCTTCAGGCAATACTACATCGAATGCAGAAATACGGTCGGTAGCAACCATTACTAACTTTTCATCATTGATGTTGTAAACATCGCGCACTTTGCCGTGATATACACTTTTCTGTCCCGGAAAGTGATAGTCTGTTTTAGTTAAAGCTTTACTCATTTTCTTTCTATATTTAGTAATGAATATATTTTCTTACTTACAAATCCAGTTATTGGAGAGAAGGTTTGTCTGTATTTTTCAGGCTTTTCGTTTTCTCTTCAAATTTTTCGTAAGCCTCTACAATACGGGTTACCAGCTTATGGCGTACAATGTCTTTCTTGTTCAGTTCTATGAAGCTGATACCTTTTACACCTTTAAGAATCTTGATAGCCTGTACCAGTCCCGATGTTTGTGATGAGGGAAGGTCTATCTGTGTCATATCCCCTGTAACGATCATTTTGGTATTCATACCCATTCGGGTAAGAAACATTTTGATTTGTTGTGTGGTAGTGTTTTGTGCTTCGTCAAGGATGACAATTGCATCATTTAATGTTCGTCCACGCATGAAAGCAAGAGGAGCAATCTGTATGATGTTCAGCTCCATGTATTCCTTCAGTTTGGCAGCAGGTATCATATCCTGAAGAGCATCGTACAATGGTTGCAGATAAGGGTCTATCTTGTCTTTCATATCTCCAGGCAAGAAACCTAACTTTTCGCCTGCTTCTACTGCCGGACGGCTTAATATGATTTTTTTGATTTCTTTATTCTTAAGAGCACGTACTGCCAATGCGATAGCAGTATACGTTTTACCCGATCCGGCTGGACCGATAGCAAAGATCATGTCATTCTTATCGAATTCTTTTACCAGTTTCAGCTGGTTGGTACTTCGGGGGGTAATGGGTTTTCCGGTGACGCTATATACAATTACATCGCCAGTCTTTTCGATTTGCGGTTTGTTTCCTTTTATGATGTCCAATATCGCTTCTTCGTTCAGCGAATTATAACGTGCGCAATGTTTTTCCAAAGCGAGTATTGCTTCTTCGAATGCACACATTTCTTCTTCATCCCCCATTACTTTTATGACATCTCCGCGTGCCACAATGCGTAACTTGGGGAACAATGCCTTAATCATTTGCATATTGGCATTGTTTACACCGTAAAAAATAACCGGATCAATATCTTCTAATACAATATGTTTTTCGATCATTCAGATTATTTTGATATGCTCGTTTGTTTATTTTTCTGCAAATTTAATCATTCCTTTTTATCTGTACACGATATACGGTAAATTAATTTCTGCTTTCTGCCAGCTGTTTACTGTCTATTTGTTGTACGATTACCGCAATGTGAGGTGAACTAAGGAAGTTTCTCTTCATGAATTTTTAAAAGACAGCTTTCTTTTTTATCTTTGTGCCCTTGTATTTTCTATGAATTTTGGGAAAAAGATTGACTGGAAACATGAAAAGACTAACAGGAATAACATGTATGATAGCTTTGGTTGCAGCTGGTATATTGGGTAGCTGTGGTCATGAAGACAAGTCTATCAAACTGAATAATCCACGCAATATTCGTGGGGTGGTGAGTTACAAAAGAAGTTTTGGTGATTTAAATGATGTACAGCTGGCTTCTGCACGCCGTATAGGGATACGTCCTATATCCTCGCGTGAAGCAGCAGTCGACTTGGATGGTGATTTAAAAGAGATCGTATCGTGCGAACGCTATGATGTAGATTCCCTGACTCACTCCATACCGTTTCTTGTTCCTCGTGCAGCTGCTTTATTGGATACCCTTGGTATAAATTTTCTGGATTCTCTGGAAAGTAAAGGACTGAACCCTAATAAAATAATCGTAACTTCTGTTTTACGTACTAAGGATGATGTGAAAAAACTGCGTCGTACCAATGGAAATGCGTCGTTGAACTCCTGTCATTTTTATGGTACTACTTTCGATGTAAGCTGGAAACGTTTTACTAAGGTGGAGGATCCAGACGGACGTCCGATGCAAGATGTGAGTGCCGATACACTGAAACTGGTTCTGTCGGAAGTATTGCGTGATTTGCGCAAAGCAGAACGCTGCTACGTAAAGTATGAATTGAAGCAGGGATGTTTTCACATAACGACAAGATAATCAGAAATGTTCAGATATTTTATTTATTTAGCTTACGATGGTGCCAATTATCATGGCTGGCAGATTCAGCCAAATGGCAATAGTGTGCAGGAAACATTGACTCGTGCACTTATCACTTTTTTGCGTGATGATGCAATAGAAGTAACTGGTGCCGGAAGAACAGATGCTGGAGTACATGCCCGCCTGATGGTAGCTCATTTTGATATCGAGCGGATGCTGGATTGTGATAGTGTGACAGACAAACTGAATCGTTTACTACCTCCAGATATATCTGTATATCAGGTTCGCAGGGTGAGACAAGATGCTCATGCCCGTTTTGATGCGACTTATCGCACTTATAAATATTATATCACAACCCGTAAAGATCCCTTCAACCGGAATTATGCCTGGAGAGTTTTTCAGTCATTGGATTTTGATAAGATGAATGAGGCAGCAAAGGTTTTGTTTGAGTATACAGATTTTACCAGCTTCAGTAAATTGCATACAGATGTAAAGACAAACAATTGCCGTATCATGCATGCACGTTGGGAACAGATAGGGGAAGATGAATGGGTATTCACTATTCAAGCCGACCGTTTCTTGCGTAATATGGTTCGTGCCGTAGTTGGTACACTGGTGGAAGTGGGACGAGGTAAACTTACTGTAGAGGGATTCCGTAAGGTAATAGAAGAAAAGAATCGCTGCAGTGCAGGTACATCGGTTCCGGGACATGCCTTATTTCTTGTTGATATTGGCTATCCCGACGACTTGTTTGCTGTCTGTTGAGGCTAATTCTTTTCTGTCAGATATTTCCAGTATCGTACCGGCATGTCTTTTTTATGCTTGACAGGATTCAATCTTTCTTTGATACAGATAGATTTAAAATAGCTTTTCCATAATGTTTGGAAAAGCTTTTCGTTTTTATCCAGCAGACTTTCGTCCAGTTTTCCTGTCAGCAGATGCGTCTGTTTTGGATCAGCAAATGTGATTTCATTTACTTCTTTTCCATCATAATAGTAACCGTAATGTCTTTTTACATCATAAATAAGCCATTTCTGATCGGCAAAACGATCACGAAAATGCCGGATAGTAAGAGGAAACACATCATATAGCGGTTCCATGGCTCCGTAATATATGCCTTCGGTAGTTTTCTGGAAACGCATGAACTGTAAAATGCGGTAACGTTCATCGGCTACTTTTTTCCCTAATTTTGAAACGGTAAGAATATCAGGATCTGCAAAATTAGTTTCTATTGAGCGTGAAGCGTCAGTTATTTTCCGTATATAACGGAATAGCACGATAGCTATGTCAGAAGCTTCCGACAGCCAGCTGTAAGTTAGCATGGAGAGTGCTCCTTTTGATAACTTTTTTCCCAATGATTTCCAGACTCGTTCCGCTTTTTCATCATCAGTTATAACAGTATATGTTTCATCATAAAAAAGAGGGAGAGTGTCTCCCTCTTTTATGATAGAATCGGGGAATTTCTTAAGTCTGTATGCCTCAAATACAGCTGTAAGAAGTCCCTCAAATGTTTTATCGTACTGGAAAATTATCATAGATTCCGGATAGATAGGTGTTATTCGATATCTTCCAGAATGATAGAGTAACTTGCTTCAAAGCTTTTTCCGGGAGCAAGATGCTGCATCCATTCTCTGTCTTTGAATTCTCCTTCATAACCTACTGTGTCACAACGTCCGTACCAGGGTTCGATACACACAAAAGGAACATTGGGATAAGTTGCGCTTGGTGACCATACTGCAACCAGCGGACTGTTGAATTCCAGACTGATGTATGGTTGTTGCTTTTTATCCAGAAGAGTTATTTTTTTCAGCTGGCTATTGTCGAACATGTACGTATCGCATGCAAATGTATCTCGTCTTAATTCCATCAGGCCTTCATGCAAGGTCAAGGTATGACGCTGAGGTAGTACACATCCTTTTTCTGCAGGAGAAATATACTCTAATGTTTTGATTTTTTTCCCAAAATCGAGGAATCCTCTTTCATTTGTTTCAGGATTCAGGTCACGGTAGTAAAATGCCGGATGAGCACCTATCTGAAAATGAAGATCTTTGTCGCCAGTATTTTGTACACTCCACATTACTTCAATACGGTTGCCTTTCAGGCGGTATCCTATTTCGAGCACGAAAGGAAATGGATATACTTTCATTGTCTCTTCGTTGCTTTCTAAGGTATAGATTGCTGCATTTTCTTCCTCGTATGTAAGCTGGAAGTCCATGTCGCGGGCAAATCCGTGTTGGCCTAACGAATATGTTTGTCCTTTATGACGGTAGGTATTATTCCATACTCGTCCTACTATCGGGAACAATACAGGAGAATGACGTCCCCAAAATTGAGGATCGGCTTGCCATAAATACTCGGTTCCGTTTGCATAAATACTTACCAGTTCTGCACCGTGATCGGCAATTTGAATACTGATTTTATCGTTCGACAGGTTTTTCATATATTCTATTTTTTATTGTTAGTTTATTCTTGTTGTTCATTGATTGAAATAGTGTAGTTAAAATCCACTATTCAAAAGTAATGATTTTATAGGATGGTTGTGTATAATTTTTAAACTTATTTTTGTATGTTGATTGTTTTTACATACATTTGTCTTGTTAATCGGGATGAAAGGAAATAAGATGTGTAGATTACACCTTATATTATTATATGTTTGTCTAATATTGTGTACAGGTTGTATTTCCGGCGAAAGAAAAGATGCTCATGTTGTCACCGATGAATGGAAGATAAAGCAGATGGAATTGTTGCTGGAAAATGATCCGGGGACAGCTATGGACAAAATGGATAGTCTGCTGCCTTATCTGAAAGACAGCATGTCTTATTACCGTGGCATTGTGTTTAAGTCGAAAGCTTATATGTTGATGTCACGTATCGGTGATGCATCTCGTATGCTTCGGCAGGCTGGTTCGTTTTGTACTTCTCCTTCTGAAGAAGATAAAAGCGATTTATATGCTTCTGTCTGTAATATGGAGGGAAATATACTGGCGCGTCAGGCAAAGTTTGACTCTGCACGAGTTAAATTTCTTCAGGCATATGAACTTTATATGCATACGGGTAATAAGTTAAAGCGATTCAATGTTATGTTGAATCTGGCCGATGCTTTTCTTCGTGAGGGAGCATGTGATAAAGGAGCTTTGTGGTATCATCGTTCGCTGAGATTGGCTGATTCATTGAGTCTGCCTAAAAGTCAGTGCTTCCCTGTATATTATGGACTGGGACAAGTTTATATGCAGTTGCACGATTTTGAACGGTGTGATTTTTATTTCGACCGTGCTGGAGAGTACTATGATGAAATGAAACCTTATGAAAAAGGTATCTATCTGAATAACAGAGGTAATTCTTATTATTATCGTCAGGATTATAAAACAGCGTTAAAATATTTTCGTCGTTCGTTGGCACATGCCTTGGCGCATCCTGAAATGGAGTATGAGCGTAACTTGACAATGATAAACTTGGGCGAAGTATTTTTGCTGATGAATCAGACCGATTCCGCCTCTTATTATTTGTCAAGATGTCGTGATTTCTTTCAAAAAGAAGATAATAATAGTGCTCTTTATTATATTGATACGCAACTTATTGAGCTGGCTCTGAAAGAAGGAAATCTGTCGCTTGCAAAGAAACGTCTGGATGAGGCTGTGGTTCCGGATTTTGTAGAGCCTAACATGGTACATATCCGTAACCGTTATTTGCAACATTATTTTGAGGAAAGTAAAGATTATCGTCGTGCTTACTATTATTTGGTGGAAAATAGCCGGATAGATGATTCTATACGAAGTGAGCGTATAAAAATGCGTACACAGGAAATTGCTATGAAGTATCGTCGTGATAGTATTTTGATGAAAAAAGAAATGCTTATTCAACAGGCAGAAAATAAGGTGCTTCATTTAAATCAGTGGCTGTACGGAGGGGGAATTGTGTTATTGGTATTTATGCTTATTGCTGGAGCATGGATAGCTTATCGAAGTCGCAAGCGGGACAAAGAAGAGTGGATGATGAGGAATGCCATGACGTCTTTGCGACTGAAAAATATCCGTAACCGTATTTCGCCGCATTTTATTTTTAATGTACTGAACAGAGAAATAAGCTCTTTAAAAGATAGAGAAAGTAATCACCGTTTATATGAGCTGGTTAAGTTAATAAGATATAATCTGGAATTGACGGAAAGTCTGGCTGTAACTTTAGCAGAAGAATTGGATTTTGTGAAGACTTATATTGGCCTTGAGGAGCAAGTTTTACAACCGGGATTTGAATTTCATATTGATATAGATCCAGCATTAGACATACACAGGGTGAAGATACCTGTGATGTTATTACAGATACCTGTTGAAAATGCAGTAAAACATGCTTTAAGTTGTAAGGACGGAATCCGGATGTTGTGGATTGAAGTAAAAAAAGATAAAGATTGTATTAAGGCTTTGGTACGTGATAATGGGGGAGGCTTTAAAGTGAAAAGCAACAGTTACGGAACTGGTACTGGGATGAAAGTGCTGTCGCAGACTATTCAGTTACTGAATTCGTACAACCGTTATCCGTTGATTATGCAAATAAACAATGTTGAGATAAAAGAAAGAGGAGAGTTAGGATGTGAAGTTAAGTTTACTATTCCGCTTGACTATTCATATCTGTTAGGAAGAGCAAAGGATACTAATTTATGGAAAAGGTGTATAGAACAGTTATCATTGATGATGAAGAGAGTGCAATAGATAATTTGTGCTTTGAGTTACAACGTTATTCTTATATTTCGGTAGAGGGTAAAGCAAAGACTGGTACATTAGGATTGAAAATAATAGAGAGAGTTCGTCCTGATTTAGTGTTTTTGGATGTAGAACTACCCGATATGCTGGGTATGGATGTAGTGGCAAGACTGGAGGGCTATGTTTCCTGGAATATGAAAATCGTGTTTTACACTGCACACGACAGATATGTGATTGATGCACTTCGGGCAAAGGCTTTCGATTTTCTTCTAAAGCCAGTAGAACCAGCTGAGCTTCAGACTGTTTTGTCACGCCTGTGTAAACCTGAATATATAGTGCATAACTATATGCCTCCTGTTACTGCGGATGCCGGAAAACCGTTTGTGGTAACAACTCCTACTGGTGACTTACGTTTTTTGCATACTTCTGAAATCGGTTATTTCCGTTATCAGTCTGCGCGGAAGATTTGGGAAGTAGCATTGACCAATGGAACTTTTCTCCCTTTAAAAAGAAATACTACTGCCGAACAGCTTTGTGCATACGATACTGCTTTCACTCAAATACATCAGTCGTATATTATCAATTTACATTATCTTATTATGGTTCAAGATAATCGCTGTATCATGTATCCACCTTTTAATTCTTTGGAAGAACTTGTTGTTTCTAAAAAGTATAAAAAGAAAATGATAGAGCGTTTTTATCAACTTTGAGACAAAAATATCTGTTTGAAACAAGTGCAGGATATTCTGTCTAAAATATCAGCATATTTTAGGAAAAACATGCTGATATTTTTTTTAATTCGTACAATTGTCCGGAATCTTTGTACGAAAAAATCAGGTGTTTTACTGAGGTTTTATGCTTGACTGTAGCTTGATATTTGGAGCTTTTATTGATGATTAGCCGAACATATCGGGTAATGATATCGACAGAATATTTTTCACATAGTCGCGTTTTTTGTATGTTTAGTACATGATTAGTTCCACATAGTCCAATAATCTGCTTTTTGTAACTTTTTGTTAACAGAAAAAGTTCTTATTTTTGCATCCGTTAAGATAATAGAGAGTAATTATGTGGACTAGTACATTAAAAAAAGGTTTATTTTTAATTGGGGGATTGTTTTTAGGGGGAGCAGTACATGCCCAGTATCTTCGTACCTCTTATTTTATGGAAGGAGCAAGCTCACGCTTGCAGTTGAATCCGGGTTTACAACCATCGGGAGGATATTTTAATATTCCGGTTTTGGGATCGTTCAATATAGGAGCGTATTCTGATGTGTTGGGTATGAGTGATATTGTGGGTGTTCTCGACTCTGGTTCAGATTTGTTTACAAATGATGACTTGTATGGCCGACTTAAAGCGGACAACCGTTTGAATGTTAATCTGAATACAGATATCTTGTCTTTTGGATGGTACAAAGGAAAAGGTTTTTGGAGTGTAAATGTAGGTTTGCGTACCGATATTGGAGCCTCTATTCCTAAAAACATGTTTGATTATTTGCGTGATGCAGATCAGTTCGATTTAAGTCGCGGAACCCTTCAGGGTAATATTACAGACATGAACTTTAAAGTGAATGCGTATGCTGAGGTTGGATTAGGGTATTCTCGTCCTGTAAATGATAAATTGACTGTTGGAGGACGTGTAAAGGTTCTGTTAGGTGTTGCTCATGCAGAAATGCAAGTTGATGAATTTGCTGTAGATATGAATATACCTCAGAATCCGGATGATCCTAATAGTTGGAATGGTACATACGGTGGTTCTACAACGGCGCGTGCGCATATTATGACTTCAATAAAAGGAGGTGGACTTAGTTTCGCCGATTCGTATGACAGTAATGGAAATGCTATCCGTCAGATTGACGGATTCGACTTCGATGGAGGAGGTTTTGGTATTGCCGGTACTGGATTCGGAGTTGATTTGGGAGCAAGCTATAAGTTACTCGACAACCTGAACCTATCAGCTGCTGTACTCGATTTAGGCTTCATAAAGTGGAACAGCAGCAATACGACTGTAGCTTCTGTAAACGAAAATGCCGATGTAAAAATCGACCAGAGCAATTATCAGGAATATTTGGATGGAGATTTCCTTAATCTTGAACGTTTTAATTTGGCTGAAGATAAAGAGGCTGCTTCTTCATATAAAACAAAACTATCATCTACACTTCTGTTGGCTGGTGAATATACATTTTGGGACAATAAGTTGAGTGTTGGAGCTATGTATGGTGTACACTTTGTTCAGCCTAAAGCATTAAATGAACTTACGTTCTTAGCAACTATACGTCCGAAAAACTGGTTTAATGCAGCTCTAAGTTATTCTCCTATTCAGGCAGGTGGAAAATCATTCGGACTTGCCTTAAAACTGGGAGGATTGTTTATTGGTACTGATTATATGTATTTTGGCAGCAACTCCAAGGCTGTTAATGGATTTATAGGTTTGTCGATTCCATTGGGAAAGAATAAACCCACCGATGATGCTATTTGATATAGATGATAAGTTATATCCTAAGATTTTAGTTGGTTGATTTTTATAGAGGGGCTGTCTGCTCATTTCATGGTTCTTGTTCTTGTCTGTCTTAGAACTATGATAATGAGAAACAGCCTTCTCTTTTTTATTTACTTACTTCTTTTAGTTGCGTACCGTTTAGGTCATAAATGGAAACCTTTCCATCTTCGAATATTGCAAACGTAGGTACATTTCCACCTTTGGGGAAAGTGACAGAACCTGTGTTGCATATCACCATATTTTCTTTCTTTTCAAGTTTCCACAAGTGAGTGTGTCCGTAGAAGAAGTAATCATGTTTTCCCTTTGGAAGTTTCTCCTCATTATATACATGTCCATGTGTCAGGAAAAGTCGTTTTCCGTTATCTGCTACCAAAGCGTAATCCGCTAGAATAGGAAAATCGAGCAACATCTGATCTACCTCAGAATCACAGTTGCCTCGTATGGCAATAATTTCATCTGCCATGCTGTTGAGACGTTCTGCTATTCCTTTGGGATTAATTCCTTCAGGGATGCTGTTTCGGGGGCCATAATTCAAGATATCACCTAGTATGAACATCATGTGGCAAGCTTGCTCTTTATAAAACTCTAAGACTTTTTCCAAGGCTGGCAGTGAGCCATGTATGTCGGATACAATTAAATATTTCATGATAATGTTATTATAAATTTGCGCAAAAATAGAAAGTTTTCTGAAAACATACAGAAGTATTTTTACGATATTTTCGGTGTTGAAACATATTGTTATATAGAATGGAATATTTTGCTAATTTTTATAATAAAAATTGGTAAAATACGATTATTTTCATATAAATATTTCTGTTTGATAGATATTTTGAGCTTTATTCGCAATTATTAACTAAGAAATGCTTACATTTGTATCAACTAAACGATAAAAACTATGTGGAGTAATACATTAAAAAAAGTCTTGTTTATGGCTGGAGGACTCTGCTTTGTGGGGGGAGTACATGCCCAGTATCTGCGTACATCTTATTTTATTGAAGGATCAAGTGCTCGTTTGCAGCTGAATCCGGCTTTGCAGCCTACTCGTGGATTTGTAAATGTTCCTGTCCTTAACTGTTTTGTAGGAGCTTCTTCTAATGTTTTAGGAATAACAGATATTATTAAAATGCTTGACTCTGGTCAGGATGTGTTTCCTAATGATGATTTGTATAATCGCCTTAAAGACTATACTCGTTTTAATGTAAGAGCAAATACAGATATCCTTTCTTTTGGATGGTATAAAGGAAAAGGGTTCTGGACTGCTAGTGTAAGATTGCGTACAGATGTATCTTCTTCAATACCTAAGACTATGTTCGAATATTTACGTAATATCAGTAGTCTGGGAGTAAATTCCAGAAGTACAGGTATAGCTTCAAGAGCTGCAACTTTTCAGCGCAATATTTCTGATATGGAATTTGACATAACCTCTTTTACAGAATTAGGAGTAGGATATTCTCGTCCAATAAATGATAAGTTAACAGTGGGTGGACGCTTTAATTTGTTGCTTGGACTTTCACACACAGATGTAGAGGTTGATAACTTTTCGTTGAATGTAGAAATACCAGATGATATATCACAAGCTTATAGTTATGCAACATCTAAGTCACATGTGAAAACCTCAATGAAAGGTGGCGGTTTGACTTTTTCGGATGTAAATGACGGTAGTGGAAATACATTACGTCAGGTTGATGGATATAATTTCGATATGGGTGGCTTTGGTATAGCAGGTACAGGAGTTGGTATTGATTTGGGAGCCACTTATAAAGTTATGGATAATTTGACTGTATCAGCTTCTTTACTTGATTTAGGATTTATCAGATGGAGGAGTGGGGTAACAACTGTAGCTTCATCTGATGAAAATGCGAAAGTGGAGATCAATGAAAATAACTACTTGAACTATTTGAGTCGTGATTTCATGGATCTTAAGCGTTTCAATATGTTTGAAGACAAGAATGCTGTTGCTGCATATACGACAAAGCTTTCATCAACTTTTTTGGCTGCCGGCGAATATACTCTTATGGATGATAAATTGAGTTTGGGAGCAATGTATAGTGTTTATTTCGTTCACCCTAAGACACTGAACGAACTTACTTTTTCTGCTACAATACATCCTAAGAGCTGGTGTGATGCAGCTTTAAGTTATTCTCCTATTCAAGCTGGAGGTAAGTCATTTGGTATGGCTTTGAAATTGGGTCCTGTATTTTTTGGTACTGATTATGTATATTTTGGAAATAATACAAGTACAGCTAACTTCTATTTCGGAGTATCATTCCCGATAGGACAGAAAAGACCTGATTCAATTTAAGAATAAGATATCTTTGAAGACTTAGGCTTTCTTTGAAGAGTTTGATTTGAATTACAGACTTTGTTTATTTCATGCTTTATATATGGTAATAAACAAAGTCTGTTTTATTTTGTGATAACTTGAGTTGCCTTTACAAGTATTCTCTGATGATTTATATCTTTATTACTGCCCGATAAATATATTAAATAGGCTGATTATCAGTGTTTTTATAGATAAGATAAGTTCCCTTGTAAAGTTACTGCTTAATTTTATTGTGTCAATAAGTTATTGATGATTAGAAAAATATCGCACAACAATGATATCTTATTATTATGTTTTTATAGTAATCAGTAGCTGTAATATTGGTAAGGAAATGAGGAGAATGGATAAATAAAAAAGAGATTCAAGAAATAGTTCTTGAATCTCTTTTATTATTTATCAGAATACTTGTTTAATAAAACAGGAGAATTATTCTTCACTCCAGTCCATTGCAGCCATACGCTTGTAAGAAGCATAACGTTTCTTAGCCATGTCTTCACAAGCAGCGAACAAGTCTGCAGCTTCAGTAGGATACTGTTTCATTACAGAAGCGAAACGAACTTCACCCTTCAAGTAGTCTTGGAAGCCTTCCCAGTTTGGTTCTTTAGAGTCAAGTGAGAACGGATTCTTACCTTCTTCTTCCAATGCTGGGTTAAAGCGCCACAAGTGCCAGTAACCACATTCTACAGCCTTAGCTTCTTCAGCCTGAGATTTACCCATACCAGCTTTCAAACCGTGGTTGATACATGGAGCATATGCGATAACCAATGATGGACCTGGATAAGCTTCTGCTTCGCGGATAGCTTTCAAAGTCTGAGCCTGGTCAGCACCCATAGCAATCTGAGCTACGTAAACATAACCGTAAGTAGTAGCAATCATACCCAGGTCTTTCTTACGTACTCTCTTACCTGAAGCAGCGAACTTAGCGATAGCACCCAGAGGAGTAGCCTTAGAAGACTGACCACCAGTGTTAGAGTAAACTTCAGTATCCAATACCAGGATGTTTACATCTTCGCCAGAAGCGATAACGTGATCCAAACCTCCGTAACCGATATCGTATGAAGCACCGTCACCACCGATAATCCATTGTGAACGTTTGATCAGATAGTCCTTGAATTCAGCGATAGTAGCGCAGTAAGAGCATTTATCTTTTGCAGCTTCTACCATCGGGATGATCTTTTCAGCAGCAGCTTTGCTCTTATCAGCATCGTTGCGGCCGTCGATCCATTCCTGGAATGCTTCTTTGTATTCTGCTGGAGTACCTTCTGCAGCGATAGCAGCTTTCATAGCTTCTTCCAGACGATTACGCAGTTTCTTGTTAGCCAATTCCATACCCAAACCGAATTCGCAGAAGTCTTCGAACAATGAGTTAGCCCA
>UMAX01014355.1_pt1 | contig 146387 bp, 131 predicted proteins | sample 1963821 | NCBI WGS metagenome assembly UMAX01 (sample SAMEA4835927, study PRJEB28245) | human gut metagenome | biome: gut microbiome; material: fecal sample | place: Denmark | collected 2008 | reverse complement strand
TATGCCTCCTACTATTTTAAACCTCATTGATAAATATTATAATTTTATAATGTGTTTTAAATTAGTAAAATTTGTGTTTTAAATTAGTTTATTTTGTGTTTAATTTGTGACCAATGTTACATAAAATAATTTTACTATAATAAAAAAAGACCTAAAGTGACCATTAATCACTTTAAGCCTTTTTATTAATTAGAATATATAATTAAAAAATATATTATGCTAATTTTTCTTTAGCTGTTTCAACTAACTTTGCAAATCCTTCTGCATCATTAACTGCCATTTCAGCTAACATCTTTCTGTTCATTTCAACGCCTGCTAACTTAAGTCCATACATAAACTTGCTGTATGAAAGTCCGTTAATTCTTGCAGCAGCATTAATTCTTGCAATCCATAACTGTCTGAACTGTCTCTTCTTCTGCTTTCTTCCTGCATATGCGCTTGTCAAAGCTCTCATAACTGACTGCTTCGCTACTCTATACTGTTTTGATCTAGCTCCTCTATAACCTTTAGCGAGCTTTAATACTCTATTATGTTTCTTTTTAGCGTTCATTCCGCCTTTAATTCTTGCCATTTCTATTTCCTCCTACACTAGATTAAAATGCACTGTTCCAATTCACCTTCTAATCTGAAATAATTACAGATAAGGTAAAATTTTCTTCATGTTCTTTACGTTTGTAGCATCAGCTGTAGTTGCTTTTCTAAGATTTCTCTTTCTCTTAGCTGATTTTTTAGTTAAAATATGTGATTTGTAAGCTTTATTTCTTTTAAGCTTTCCTGTACCTGTCTTTTTGAAACGTTTTGCAGCTGCTCTGCTTGTCTTAATTTTTGGCATGTCTTATTCCTCCTTAATAATCATCTAAAGCTTAACGCTTTTTTTCTAAAAACATTGTCATGTTTCTGCCTTCTAATTTTGCCGCTTTGCTAACCTGCGCAATGTCTTCTAACATTTTTGCAAAGTCATCCAAAACATGTGCACTACTACTAATATGAGCCATCTCTCTTCCTCTAAAACGAAGAGTAACCTTTACCTTATCGCCTTTTTCAATAAACTTTCTGGCATTATTTGCCTTAGTTTTTAAATCATTGATTTCAACGTTAGGTGAAAGTCTGATTTCCTTTGTTTCAACAACATGTTGTTTCTTCTTGGCTTCTTTCTCTCTCTTCTGCTGTTCATAACGAAACTTACCATAATCCATTATTTTACATACAGGTGGCTGAGCCTTTGGAGCAATCTTTATTAAATCAAGTTCAGCTTCGTCTGCTAACTTCTGTGCATCTCTTGCAGACATAACGCCTAACTGCTCTCCATTTGTTCCAATAACACGAACTTCTTTATCTCTAATCTGTCCGTTAATCATTAATTCGCTAATAGTATTGCACCTCCAAATTATTTTTCATTTTCAAAACAAAAAAGTGGATAATCCAAACAGATTATCCACTAAAATACAAAAGAAGTGATAAATAAAAATCATTACCACATATAAACCTCGACTCGCCTAATGCGTCTGGGTGAGGGTGGATACCCTGCTTGATTTCACAACATTAGTATACTACCATCATCACTTTTAAATGTCAAGAGTTTATATATATTTTATTTTATTAAATTTTCCGTAACATACGTTCATCACCAAAGGTAATGCTTAGCATGTACATTCAAAGCTTCCACATTCTGTCTGGCTCTGATGTGTTGCACCATTTCCATCAATGGTAATCTGGGATGCATGACATTTACAGTTATCGTTAAATGTGCATCTTACTGCATCGCATCTTACATCAACTGATCCTTCAGGTCCACAGTCACACTTAGAAGAAAAGTTATCTCCCGCTTCCCTAAAATCACCACAGTAGGTTGCATCTGTAACTGTTGCATCTGTACCTCCTACTTTAATGCCATCTCTACAGCACATTGACTCCTTGTTATAGTAACAATTTTTAACAGTACAATTTAACTTTGTCATAATAACCTCCACAATATTAATTTCGGTAAAAACCGATACTAATATTGTGGATTTTTTATTATTAATTATTCAAAACTATTTGCTTTCTTCCATCTCAACTTTTCTGATTTCTTTAGTATCAATTTCCTTACAAATCTGCTCAATAAAAGTATCTAAACTCTTAACACCCTCATCTCCTGCAAATCTGCTTCTAACTGATACAGTACCATCTGCTTCTTCCTGCTGTCCAACCACAAGCATATATGGAAGTTTATCAAGTCTTGCTTCACGAATCTTATATCCGATTTTTTCAGAACGTGAATCAACTGTAACATCAATGTGTCTTGCCTTTAATGCTTTTGCTACAGACTGAGCGTATTCCTCATATTTTTCTGAAATAGGAAGAACTCTAACCTGTTCAGGACAAAGCCATGTTGGGAACTTTCCGGCATATTTTTCAATAAGCCATGCCAATGTTCTTTCATAACATCCGATAGAAGTTCTATGAATAATGTAAGGTCTGACCTTATCACCTTTTTCATCAATATAGTACATATCAAACTGTTCAGCTAACAATGCATCCCACTGTATTGTAATCATTGTATCTTCCTTGCCGTATACATTCTTTGCATTAATATCAACCTTTGGTCCGTAGAATGCAGCTTCTCCCACGTCTTCTACAAAAGGAATATTAAGTTCTGTTAAAACATCTCTGATATCCTGTTCTGTTTCGTTCCAAACTTCCGGTTCACCAATATACTTATCCTTATTTTCAGGATCCCATTTTGAAAGATGATATGTTACATCCTCCTCTAATCCTAATGTCTGGAGACAATACTGAGCAAGGGCTATACAATTCTTAAATTCCTGTACCATCTGATCCGGACGAACAATTAAATGTCCTTCTGAAATAGTAAACTGACGAACTCTTGTAAGTCCGTGCATTTCACCTGAATCTTCATTTCTAAACAATGTAGATGTTTCACCGTATCTGCAAGGAAGATCTCTGTAGCTCTTCTGACTTGCCTTATATACATAATACTGGAACGGACATGTCATAGGACGAAGGGCAAAAACTTCTTTATCATTCTCTTCATCTCCTAAAACAAACATGCCCTCTTTATAATGATCCCAATGTCCTGAAATACGATATAAATCTGATTTCGCCATAAGTGGTGTCTTTGTACGAACATATCCCCACTCGTTATCCTCTAAATCCTCAATCCATCTCTGGAGCTTCTGAACCATTTTTTCTCCCTTAGGCATTAAAAGAGGAAGTCCCTGTCCAATTACATCAACAGTTGTAAATAATTCCATTTCACGACCTAACTTATTGTGATCACGGTTCTTAGCATCTTCTAACTTTTCAAGATAGCCGTTAAGTTCATCCTTGCTGTCAAAGGCTGTTCCATAAATCCTCTGAAGTCTTGCCTTATTTGCATCACCTCTCCAATATGCCATAGATGATGAAGTAAGCTTAAATGCCTTAATTCCCTTTGTAGACATAAGGTGTGGTCCTGCACATAAATCAACAAATTCACCCTGACTATAGAATGAAATAACTGAATCTTCCGGTAAATCCTTAATAAGTTCTACCTTATATGGTTCATTTCTATCTTCCATGTATTTAATTGCATCTTCACGGGGAAGTGTAAATCTCTCAAGTTTAGCACCTTTTTTAATGATTTTTTTCATTTCGGCTTCAATCTTGTCTAAATCTTCCCTTGAAAATGGTTCACTGTCAAAATCATAATAAAATCCATCATCAATTGATGGTCCAATGGCAAGTTTTGCATCAGGATATAAATTCTTTACAGCTTCTGCTAACACATGTGATGTTGTATGTCTGTAAGCTGCCTTTCCAGCTTCATCCTTAAATGTAAGAATATTCAATGTACAATCCTTGTCAATAGTTGTTCTTAAATCAACAACTTCTCCGTCAACTTCTCCTGCGCAAGCTGCTCTTCCTAATCCTCCTGCAATGTCATAAGCAATATCATTAACTGTCATTGCCTCTGCATATTCTTTTACTGAGCCGTCTTTTAAAGTAATTTTCATTTTCCTGGTCTCCTTATCCATTTATTTTTTGAAACATAAATAGGTAATAAAAAAAGCCCCTGTTTATGTTTCCATAAACAGGGACGTAATATACGCGGTTCCACCCTGATTGCCAAATAAATTGGCCTCTCATTACGATTATAACGGAATCACCGTGCTTGATTAGAGCCACTCAGAGGTAGTCTTCAATTACCCTTCTGTAAGACACTTCCAACCATGGTGCCTCTCTCTGTTACCCTCCGGATAACCTACTGTCCTCGTCATCGTTTTAACAATTTTCATTATAACACCTTAACCGATGTTGTCAACCTGAATAATCTAAAAAATAATGCCATTTTTTCATTATTTTTCTTTTTTAATATACCAACTATTTAGTATAAAATTCCTGAGCAAAATACGTTTCTACACATGTAGTATTCCACTGATTTACATATTCTTTTGTATAGCTGCTTATACCAATATATGTAAAATCCCTGCTTAACATATTCTGTCTGTGCCCTTTAGAAGCATAAAGATTCTTGTATGCCATATTCACAATCTTCGCCCTTTTACTTGCCGCATCAAGATTGTATGACAGATTTTCGCCAATGGCACTTCCAATTTTAAATCCCACATCTCCGTATGCTGTCTTATAAGCTGACCCATTAGGTCTTGTGTGAGCAAATATCTTGGCAGCTTCCTTTGCACGTATATCAGCCACCTTTGTAACTTCACTTTTTAAAAGTAACGGCTTTACCTTTGTCTTAACTCTGTCTTTATTAACAAGGCTAAGCATTATGTAAATATTCCTCTGATTATAAACCTGATCTATATTGCTATAATTAGTTACCGTGACCGGACATTTAAACGTTTTACCACCACACTTTGCCATAACTGTACAACTACCTACTGCCTTTGCTGTTATTACTCCATTACTAACAGTTGCAATTTTTTCATTATTTGAACTCCATGTAATACTTCCACTACTATTTAATAGTTCTAATGTAAAGGTTCCATTCTGTGTATCTGAAATTACAGATTTTTCATCTTTATATGTTACACCATAAAGATTTATATGAACTTCCGAAACGCTAAATGTTGTGTCTTTATATTCAACCACTTTAACTACCTTTTTAGGTATCTTTTTAACTTTAACACTACATTTTAACTTTTTACCACCAACCTTGGCAGTAACTGTTGCTTTTCCAGCTTTCTTACCGTAAACTACACCCTTATTGCTTACCTTTGCAACTTTTTTATTTGAACTGTACCACTTTGCTTTCTTCTTTGTTCCTGTAACTTTCAGTTTTATTGAATAACCTTCCGTCATGGTTATCCATGAATAATTCAATCTTGCTTTAGCCTGCACTACACTAACATCACCGAAACAAATGAAAGCAAATGACATAATCCATATCATAAGCATTAAGATAGTTTTCGCACCCCTCTTGTTATAACTAAAAATACTCTTTTTCATATTTTTCCTCTTTTCGATGTAAACCTGTGCAGACATCAATAAAGCCAAAAAATTAGTCTATCCGATCATTTCTTCTAGACTAACTTTAGCATTTTGTATTGTTTTTGTAAACAAATCCTTATTGTTTTTTATTATTCTTTATTGTTTTATTGATAATTAAAATGCACTTTCGATAGTGCAAATTAGCATTATAGAAAGTGCATCCTTAAAAATACATTATTTTATTTTGTAATTGTAGCTTATTTTTGCATTATCAAATACATATTGCTGTGCCTTGTCTAACAAAACAGCTTCTTTCATTTCATCTTTGGTGTAAAGTTTCTTCATTTCCTCTACACTGTCAAGATTAACTTCCTCATATTCATTCTCATACATTTCTTCAATTTCATCATCTGAAGCTTCAAGTCCCAAATCCTTAACTAACTGCCACATAACGAGTTCTGACTTTACATTATAAGTATACTCTTCATCTAACTTTTCATCTGTATACTGATACTGTTTCTTATATTCCTCAACAGATATGCCTTCATCTTTAGCCTCAGCCTCTATATGTCCGTCAAGCTCTGCTACAATATCATTATACAAATCAGCCGGATATCCACTCATAGTTGCATTATCTACAACCTTCTTCCACAAACGTTCTTTAAGATTTGATTCTATAATGTACTGCTTTTCCCATTCATAAAGTTCTTTAGCAGTTGTAACACCATATAAATCTTCTAAATTTTCCTTAACCCACTTATCAGTAACCTTATTAACAACTAATTCAGATACATCTCTTACCTTAATTTCCAATTTAACTTTTTTACCTGAATAATCCTCAACAGAACCTGCTAATTCCTTTGCTTCATCGCCACTTACTTCTAAGGATAGCTTTTGTCCTGCCTTTGTTCCAATAAGCTTGTCATATACCTTTTTATCCGCAGCATCATCATTTTTACCAATATAAAAAGATGCTTCTTTCATAGATAAATCGTCAACTTTTTTATTGTCTATATACGCTACAATGTCCACATCTACCTGATCTGTTTCCTTTGCAGCTCTGTCAACCACATCATATTCGTTAGTTTCATCAGCAAGATTTTCGTCCCATTCTTCCTGCGAAATTTCATCCTCTATGCCTTTTACCTGACCTAACTTTATGTATTCTTCCGTATTATAGCCGACTTCCTTATTAATATCACTCTTTGGTTTAATAACCTTCGCCCAGTAAACTACATCGGCAAATACAGCTAATATAACCACAATGATAATAGGAACAATAAGCTTCGCCGGACTTATTTTCTTTTTATCCGTTTTTGCATTATCCTCAATGCTGTCATTAACATTATTAATATTGTTTTCTTCCACTACATTATCTCCTTTTGGTATTTTATTAAATTAATTCTTTGTAAAAAAAATACAAAGGATCCTTATCCTAAAAGACCCTTTGTATTCTATCATATATTATTAAATTAATACACCTTTTTCATATTTTTTTCACATTAAACTTCTGTAGTGTAGTTTGGTGCTTCCTTTGTAATATGAATATCATGTGGATGACTTTCCTTAAGGGATGCAGCTGAAATCTTAACGAATTTGCCTGTTTCCTTAAGTGTCTCAATATCCTTAGCTCCACAATATCCCATACCTGAACGTAAACCACCCATAAGCTGGAATACAGTATCTTCAAGACTTCCCTTGTATGCAACTCGTCCTTCAACGCCTTCAGGAACTAACTTCTTCGCATTTGTCTGGAAATATCTGTCCTTGCTACCATTTTCCATAGCAGCAATACTTCCCATGCCTCTGTATACCTTGTATTTACGTCCCTGGAATAATTCAAAATCTCCAGGTGCTTCATCACATCCTGCAAACATTGAACCCATCATACATACGCTACCACCTGCAGCAATAGCCTTAACAATATCACCTGAGAACTTAATACCACCGTCTGCAATAATAGGAACACCATATTCCTTCGCTACCTCGTAGCAGTCCATAATAGCTGTAACCTGTGGTACACCAATACCTGCAACAACTCGTGTTGTACAAATAGAGCCAGGTCCGATGCCAACCTTAACTGCATCTGCTCCTGCTTCAATTAAATCTCTTGTAGCAGCTCCTGTAGCAACATTTCCTGCTATTACCTGAAGATCCGGATATTCTGCCTTAATCATCTTTAATGTCTTAAAGATATTAGCTGAATGTCCATGAGCTGAATCAATAACAATAGCGTCAACCTTTGCTTCTACCAAAGCTTTAACTCTTTCCATTACATTAGCTGTGATACCTACAGCAGCACCACATAAAAGTCTACCCTGCTCATCCTTAGCTGAAAGAGGATACTTAATCTGCTTTTCAATATCCTTAATTGTAATAAGACCTTTAAGATTAAAATCATCATCTACAATTGGAAGTTTTTCCTTTCTTGACTTAGCTAAAATAGCTTTTGCCTCTTCAAGAGTAACTCCTTCCTTTGCAGTAATAAGTCCGTCTGATGTCATAGACTCTTTAATTAATTTATTTTCATCAGTTTCAAATTTCAAGTCACGGTTAGTAATAATTCCAACTAACTTTCTTCCTACAACAATAGGAACACCTGAAATTCTGAATTTTGCCATTAAATCATTGGCGTCTTTTAATGTGTGCTCCGGTGTTAAATAGAATGGATCTGTTATAACACCATTCTCAGAACGCTTAACCTTGTCAACTTCATCAGCCTGCTGTTCAATAGTCATGTTCTTGTGGATGATTCCAATACCACCCTGTCTCGCCATAGCAATAGCCATTCTGTATTCTGTAACTGTGTCCATTCCTGCACTCATCATAGGAATATTCAATTTGATTTTTTTAGTAAGATGTGTAGTAAGGTCTACCATGTTAGGTGTCACCTCTGAATACTGAGGTACTAATAACACATCATCAAATGTAATTCCTTCACCAATAATTTTACCCACTGATTTTTCCTCCTAATAGTTTAATATGAATTTATTGTTGAAAATACTAACACCGGAAAACCACTTTGTCAATGACAAAATGGTTTCCTAAAAAATTTATTTTTTTACGATACTCGGCTTAACATGATACATAGCATCTAATACTTTTTCGTTTGGTTCAAATATAACCTGCTTACGTCCATCTGAATCATTAACAATCATAGAATAGAGATTAGCGTTTCTGCATCTTGTTGAATAATCTTTCGTAATCGTATTATTAATTTTGCTCACAACTTCATCAGACATTGAAGGAGCTACAATTTCAGCATTTTTAATATCATAGCATGCAATTGTCTTTCTCTTTCTCTGACCCATAATCTTGTCAATGGATAACTCGCCATTTAAAAAAGAATACTCGTATTCCACGCTGGTATATCCCCAAATAATGTATGTTACATAAATAAGCAATGCTGTGATGGTAAGTCCTAATGCACCAATAATCAGCATACTAAATATACCTGCAAGTACAAAAATAATAGCAATCGCCCTCATTAAAATACCGGAAATACTTATTTTTTTCTTTACAATCTGTTCCACAAATACTTCGTCCATATTTTCCTCCGTAATCTCACCGCTGTTTATTCAACTGATGCTATATAATAGTAAACCGGCTGTCCACCTGAATATACTTCAACTTCTAAATCAGGTAATTCTTCGGAAAGCTTGGATGCCAAAGTTTGTGCTTCATCTTCCGTGACACCTTCACCATAGTAAATACTTACGATTTCAGAATCTTCATCCTGCATTTTCTTAATCATATCAACAGTTGTTGCTGTAATATCATCACCAACTGACAGGATTCCTTCATCGCCGATACCCATGATATTTCCTTCTCTAATTTCTTTATCATCAATAACCGTGTCTCTTACGGCATATGTGATTTCACCTGTTTTAACATAAGACATACTGTCAGTCATAGCTTCTTTATTGTCTTCTGCTGAATTATCCTCAACAAAACCTATCATTGCTGAAATTCCCTGAGGAATAGTCTTTGAAGGAATAACTATAACATTCTTATCCTCCACAAGGCTTTCAGCCTGATTTGCAGCAAGAATAATGTTTTTGTTATTTGGTAAAACAAAAATTGTTTCTGCATTGACCTTTTCTACAGCATTTAAAATATCTTCCGTGCTAGGGTTCATAGTCTGTCCACCGGAAATAATGTAATCAACATTTAATCCCTTAAAGATTTCATCTAAACCTTCTCCTACTGATACTGCAATAAAGCCATATTTCTTCTTTGGTTCATCTGTCTTTTTCTTTTCTTCTTCTGCCTTCTGCTGTTCAGCAAGCTTCTCAGCATTCTTAATAAGTCTCTCGTGATGCTCCTCACGCATATTATCAATTTTCATTCTTGATAATGAACCATATGTCAAAGCTCTGGTAAAGGCTTCACCAGGCTGGTTTGTATGAACATGTACCTTTACAATCTCATCATCAGCCACAAGAACAATTGAATCACCAATCGACTCTAAAAATTCCTTGAAGGACTTTTCCGTTTCATCAGACATAGGCTTATCTAAATTAATGATAAACTCTGTACAATATCCAAACTTGATATCTGCCTCTTCCATAGGTATATCGTCTTTATTAATGCCTGATGGCGCAGATACCTCATCAAGAGTATAATCAACTTCTTTGCCAAGGAATGCATCATATGCCCCCTTTAACACTGTCATAAGACCCTGTCCGCCTGAATCAACTACTCCTGCCTGTTTCAAAACCGGTAACATTTCAGGTGTCTGGCTTAAAACATAATCACCATGCTTTATAATTTCATCAATAACAACTGTCAAGTCATCAGTTTCACCCAGCATTTCACATGCCTTATCAGCCATGCCTTTAGCTACTGTAAGAATAGTTCCTTCCTTAGGTTTCATAACTGCCTTGTAAGCTGTCTCAACCGCCTTAACGCATGCTCTTGAAAGTACCTCGGTGTTAATTTCTTCGTACTTCTTAATTTCTCTGGTAAATCCTCTGAAAAGCTGTGACAATATAACTCCTGAGTTACCTCTTGCACCTCTAAGTGAACCTGTAGAAATTGCCTTCGCCATATTTTCCATGGTAGGCTCTGTAATTCCACCAACTTCCTTTGCTGCTGACATAATAGTCAAAGTCATATTAGTTCCGGTATCTCCGTCTGGAACCGGAAAAACATTTAGTTCATTAATCCATTCCTTTTTTGCTTCAAGGTTCTTGGCACCGGCTATAAACATCTTCTGCAAAGTCTTTGCATCAATAACTTTAATTCCCAAATTTTTATCCTCCTGAGGGTAAGACGTAATTAGTCTATTGTTCTTACACCTTCAACATATATATTAACTTTCTTTACCTTCATTCCGGTAAATTCTTCTATCTTATATTTCACGCTGGATATAATATTATCAGCTATAGTTGCAATATTAACACCATATGCAACTATAATGTGAAAATCTATTGTAATTTCATTATTTTCATCAATAACAACGTTAATTCCCTTAGTGGAACTGTCTTTCTTTAATAGTCTTACAAGACCATCCTTAACGCTTACCATAGCCATTCCTACTATACCAAAACACTCGTATGCTGTTTCACCGGCATATTTTGCAATAACTTCAGGGCTTATAAGTATCTGTCCTAAATCCGTGTTCATTTTTCCTTTCATATATTACCTCCGTAAATAGTAGTATCATTTAATTTATTCTATACAATATTGCAATTCAATATTGTTGTTTCCGTAACTTAAATTATTATACTATCTTTAACATGAAAATGAAAGCCATTTTTATAGAAAGCTACAGCAACACAATCTTTTGTAATGCATTCCTATACAAAGAAAGAGCAGACATAAAGATTCAATCTCTTATCCGCTCCTTCTTCTATTTATGCATAGTTTAAAATCTATACTACGCTCTTTCTACTTTTCCTGATTTTAAACAAGATGTGCAAACATACATTTTCTTTGCTCCGCCTTCAGTCTTAACTTTAACAGACTTTACGTTTGATTTCCACATTTTATTTGAACGTCTGTGTGAATGGCTCACAGCGTTACCAAAATGAGCACCTTTACCGCAAATACTACATTTAGCCATAATCGCACCTCCCTTTGTAAAAATTAGGTCAAACTACTTCATTGACCTGACACAAAGGACATTTTATCAAAACCAGATACAAATTGCAAGTATTTTCTAAAAAAAGTTTTGCAACGAGAATTAGAATCCACTTGCAATCCTCACATCACAGTTTTTTATTTACATCTTACATTTATTGTATTACATATATTTTGTTGTTAGGCTGTTTTAAACTATATACATTTTTGTATTCTTGCGTAACTATCATATGATGCATATTGTATTGTTACGCTTTTAAGATAACTATAATTTTTGAAAAGACAACTCTTTTGATAGCATAGTTTGAAAAAATATGTGAAGAGGTACTTTAAGAGTATAGTTTGAATGTTCTTCATGAAGATTTTTATACTATCATCTAGTTTGATAAAGAAAATACAAAAAAAATAATGGCTAATAAAGCTATAGAGGGTCCGACAATGCCAGCCCCTCTAAAACTTCAATTACTCTAAAGTAATCCTTATAATAAATATGTTAATTAAAATTCAGTGTTTTCCAACTTAAGAAATCATCAGATATAGTTTCACCCCAATGAGCCTTATCAATCTGTACATTGCCTACAGTTGCATTACCTCCTTCAACATTAACATTGGTGTACCACACATCACTAATAGTATTTCCCGATACATCATGCCAGTTATGTGTCCAACTTAAATCACTTCTGTTTACTGCATATGCTTCAATATCAATATCATTTCCATCTCCACCATTATCAGTTCCCTTTGCCTTATGATCAACATATACTCCATCATACGCTATATGGTAAATAGGTATATTATCACCATTATGAATAGTTGCAACTCCCTTATGGAATCTATGAACAACATCAATGTTTTTAAACAAGACATTATAAATCTTTGCATCTTCATTTTTATATCCGGCTTCGCACCTACTACTGCCGGCACCACCCATATCCGTTTCATATCCGATTTCCAAACACTGTGCTATGTCATTCCATACAGTACAATCTTCAACTCTAATGTCATGAGCATTAATATTATCATAGTTCTTTACAACTATAGAGTCATCAGATGATCTTACAAAACATCCATCTAAAAATACGTTATACGATGACTGTATAGTAATTCCATCACCATTAGATCTTGCTGATACCACATTTACGTCTTTAAATAATACATTATTGCTGTTTCTTATATTTACAGCCCATCCTGTAGGGTCAAGAATTGAAATACCAATAACCTGAACATTGCTACTTCCTAATTCTGTTCCACCTTTTCCGTTATTCTTTGGTGTATTTCCATCATAATAAACCGGTTCATATCCAACACTTACCGGATTTCTTCTGTTATTGCCTCCCCAAGGGCCCCAGTTATTTTGGGTAATTATTCCTCTTCCTATTATCTTAGAATTATTCATACAATGAACATATCCGTTTAAGACAGCTCCACCTTCAATCCAAAGAATTTTACCTTCCGGTACAACAAGGTCATCTGTTTTCTCATATGAGCTAATAGTTTTCCAAACATTATCCGGTTTATTAAGAATATCCTGTGCAAAAAGCATTATGCTGTTTGCACCTTTATAACTACCGTTAAATTCAATGCTATACTGTCCCTGCTGCCCTTCCTTCATATTGATGGTTATATATGTCGCTCCATCCTTAGTTTCCTGTGCAGCTGATAATCCCTTTCTTGTTGGTCTTATTGTTACAGAATTTATATCTGTGCGATTAACCTTTATTCGTACACTGGCATCTCCTTTATAATCAAATATTGCCACATTACCAAATGTCACCGGATTATTATTTGCGTATGTTCCTATTCTCTTATCTTCTTCATAAACTCTTGTTTTAAATACCCCAACACTTTCATCATTAACGGTCATTGAAACATCACCTGATGCATAAAATGTCTGTGGTACTCCATATGCCTGAACCTCTGATGTTGTAGCCTCAGTTGTTACCTGAATGGTTGCACCGTCACCTACAGCACTTCCTCTTACGGCCTTTACTGTGTAACTTGCAGTATCTCCAACATTGAATGTTCCGGTATATGTATATGAGCAATCTGTTGTCGTTCCTATTAACTCACTACCTTTATAAACATTATATGATGTTGCATTGTCAGCTGCATTCCATGATAAGCTTACCTTTGTCTCATTGCTCTTAGTACATGTAAGCCCTGTAACAACTCCCGGTTTAACATCTGCTGCTTCAACACTTACATTATCAGCAGCGTCCGTCTCAGTAAAAGTAGCATTTACATTATAAGGTACTGTAATAGTAATTGTTTTCTTATTATTATCTCTATTTGTCTCACTAAACTGTGAATCATCATTAATATACGCCAATACAGTATGTGTACCCTTAGTTGCTTTCCACAAATGATATTTATCCCCTGAATCCTGTCTTAATCCACCATTAGCTGTAAATGTGTGAAATTCTTTAGGCTGTATAGCACCTTTTTCAGTATCACACCATACATGATGATCCCCATCAGAATCAAATTCAAAAGATACACCGCACTTAATTCCTTCTGGTTTAACTGTATCACCTGCATTAACACCCAAACAGTTAAATAATATCAAATCACCTTCATTTATTGTTCCATTATACTCATTTGTATTTGTGTTGTAATAGCCTATATCAGTTACTACCATATCCATACCACCTGTGGAAGCTGTGTAATCTTTGTTCTCTTTTTTTGCGACGTTAATTTTCTTAGTAACGTCGCTGCCATCCATACTAGACATTATGGTATGTCCACCGCGGGTGGCTGTCCAATTACTTTCTATCTTAACGTATCCACCTACAGGAATATCCTGAGACAAAGTAATTGTCTGGAATGATGAACCATCTATAGCCATATTAACTGTGTACTTTGTTCCTGCCGGTATTACTACATTACCTGTGTTCTGAACTAAGGTTACAAATGTAATTACATCTCCCTCATATATTTCACTTGGGAATCCGCCTAAAGCCACTACCTTAGCTTCCATGTTTTCAGTAGATGCTGCAGCTATCGTAATGCTAACCTGACCTGTAACCGAACTATTATCGTCTATTTTAATAGACGCATCTGCTGTAAAAACACCTGCCTCTGTAGGCTTCCATTCATTCACTGTCACTGAGCCTGTCTCTCCTGCAGGGATTGTGATAGTTCCCTTTAGTGTCTGATTGCCAATCTTCACAGCAACATGCTTATTCATAACCATCTGGTCACCTTCATTTTTAGCTGTTACTGTAATCTTTACAGTATCTCCTACCTTTGGATTTTCAGGAGAATATGTTATTCCCGTAATTTTAACATGATCATATATTGGTTTCGTAGTCGGAGCTTCAGTTGTAGTTTCCGGTGTAGTCGGTGCTACTGTTGTTGTCTCCGGTTCCGCTGTTTCCGGCTCTGTAACAGGTTCTGCACTATTTACGTCTCTTTGAGATGTACGGTTATTATTGGATGTATTTCCATCGTTTATATCAGCAATGGCCGTAACTAAACATTTGCCACTATATGAACCACTTACTGTGTATTCAACCCTTGCTGTTTTTCCTGTGCCTAAACCTGCCGCAATCTTTTCAGTTCCTATGCTTTCCCTATTAACATAAAATGACATATTAAAGTCACTTCCAACACTTGCTGCTCCCACATTTTTGTAGTCAGCATATACCTTTGTAGCGCCATCTTTCTGATAAATGCCAACTTTAGTTATAACAACATCATAATCGACAGCAGCCTTTACTGAATAACCGGTTACCAAATTCAAATTCATAACCATAGTAAAAGCCATAAGTAAGCTAAGTATTTTTCTTATCTTCCCTTTCATCATTTGTTTCTCCCTTCACTATTTATTTATCAATTCTGCGTTTAACGTTTAACGAACCATATACTAAAATTGTATTATTTTATTGGCATAATGTCAAATACAACTTAACGTTTATATTGTTGTAAAATCGTTTTTTCCTAAACTTTAATCACACAAAACTTCCTTAGCAATATCTGCGCTCATTTTTGCATCCTTTGCATAGTAATCTGCCCCTATCTGCATAGCATAATCTGCTGTTAAAACAGCACCGCCTACCATAACCTTGCATTCTACATTATTTTCACGTAAAAGCTTAATGGTTTCTTCCATTGAGCCAAGGGTTGTTGTCATAAGAGCTGACAAACCTACCAGATGAACATCATTTTCTATAGCTGAATTAACTATAGCCATAGGGTCTACATCACGGCCTAAATCAATAACATCAAAGCCATAATTTTCCAGTATAACCTTAACAATATTTTTCCCAATATCATGTATGTCACCTTTTACTGTAGCTACTATTATTTTACCCTTACTTTCAGATACCTCACCGTTATTTGCCAGATAATACTTGATTTCCTCGAAGCATTCCTTAGCCACATCTGCCGCCAAAATAAGCTGTGGAAGGAATATTGTGCCTTTTTCAAATTTATCTCCCACCACATCCAGTGCCGGAATAAGCATTTCGTTAATTATCACCATGGCATCTGTGTTGTTTAACAAATCCTTAGTTATACTTCTTCCGTCATTTTTCATTCCTGTTTCCATTGCATGAAGAAGCATATCTGCCTCTTTGCTTCCAAGAGATACTGCTCCTGCACTTTTTACCGTTTTTGTTTCTGTAGAATCTTTTTTAACAGCTACCTCTATGGGATTATTGTTAGAATACTCTATAAAATCCATTGCATTTTCATCTATTGCCGCTAATACCTTATATGTTTTAACAGCCCACACCATAGATGAAACATTAGGATTAATAATAGGTAAATCCAAACCACTGTGAAGTGCCATTGTAAGAAATGTTTTATTTACAATTTCCCTGTTAGGAAGTCCAAAGGAAATATTTGATACTCCAAGAACTGTTTTAAGTCCCAATTTATTTTTTACAATATTAAGTGCCTTAAGAGTTTCCTGAGCAGCCTTCTGTTCAGCAGAAACCGTAAGAGTAAGGCAGTCAATTATAATATTTTCTTTTCTGATTCCGTATTCCATTGCCCTGTTCATAATTTTTTCGGCAATTTTTACTCTTCCTTCTGCACTATCCGGTATGCCGTTTTCGTCTAATGTAAGACCAATAACAGCAGCACCGTATTTGGCAACTACAGGAAGTATTTTATCAAGAACTGCATCCTCTCCATTAACGGAATTGACTATAGGCTTCCCGTTGTACACACGAAGAGCCGCCTCTAAAACTTCCGGCTTGGTGGAGTCTATCTGCAATGGCACGTCTACAATTGACTGAAGAGCTTTAATGGTTTTAATCATCATTTCTCTTTCGTCAATTTGAGGCAGACCAACATTTACATCTAATATATCTGCTCCACCTTCTATCTGTTCTATAGCCTGTCCTAAAATATAATCCATGTCATTTTCAATAAGCGCCTGCTTAAAGCGTTTCTTTCCTGTTGGATTAATTCTTTCCCCAACAATTCTAGGCTGATTTACTACAACGGTTTTAAGAGGTGAACATACAGCCATTTCTCCACTGTAATTATTTTTCTTGAAATCGCCGTTTTTCTTTGCTTCTTCAAGCATTTCCTTTAATCTTGCAACATATTCCGGAGTTGTACCACAGCATCCACCCATAACCTTTGCACCAAACTTAAGCATTTCCTTACAGATAGTTGCAAATTCATCTGCCGATACATTGTATGTATTAGTGACCGGATCAGGCAATCCTGCATTAGCCTTTACCACAATAGGAAGGTATGTCCACTTGGATATTTCCTCAACTATAGGAAGCAAGTCTTTTGGTCCTAATGAACAGTTGACACCTAATGCATCTACCCCAAGTCCCTGCAATGTGAGACACATGGCAGATACGGAACATCCCGTAAATGTACGCTTATTTTCTTCAAATGTCATTGTAGTCATTACAGGAAGGTTAGAATTTTCCTTTGCGGCAAGAACGGCAGCCTTTGTTTCTAGCAAATCAGTCATTGTTTCTATTACAATAACATCTGCTCCCTCAGCAGCTACCACTTCTTCCTTAAAAATATCATATGCCTCTTCAAAAGTAAGGCTTCCTGTAGGTTCAAGAAGTTGACCTATAGGACCTAAATCAAGGGCAACTAATGTATCTGTACCCTTTGCTGCTTCCTTTGCATTTTTAATTGCAGCACTAATTAATTCATTTACGGAATAACCGGTATTTTCCATTTTGTATCTGTTAGCACCAAATGTGTTGGCATATACTATATCAGCACCTGCTTCAATATAACTTTTATGAATATCCACAATCCACTCCGGCTTTAATATATTCAGGGTTTCAGGAACTGTTCCCACTTCCATACCTTTCTTTTGAAGCATTGTTCCCATTGCTCCATCTAAAAGTACATAGTCTCTCTCAAAAATACTATTACCTGCCACAGCTTTTTCCTTCCTTTCTAAATTGACATTTTTCTCTAAAATTACATGTATCACAGCTCTTTTGACTGGAAACCTTAAGATTGTGTCCTAAACCTATAACGCAGGTTACGGACTTAGTAGGAGTAAGCATCATACTGCTGTTTACACAAACCCCCACACGCTTTGAGGCATCTAAAATTTCCAGAAACTTTTTCTGACCCTCTAGAGGAAAATCATCATATCCCAATCCAAATCTCCATGTATGCTCATAGTCCTTAAAATCCTTTAATATAACCTCTTCCGCCTTATCACATACTTGTTCAATAACGGCAGAAGCCAGACTATCTGTTATGATTGCCTCCGTCATACCTGTAATCTGTTTTTTTCTAATTAGCAAATCAACATTTCCCGACAAGGTTGCACACATAAACACCACTTTTTCGCAGTTTTCAAGATGATTAGCAATTGCCTTACCCTCTAATTTAAACTCACTGTTAGGTATCTGACCGTCAACCAAATCAAACACCTTATATGTAAACTTAGGCTCCATAGCCTCTTTTAATTGTTTTGCACACAACAAAAGAAGCTCTTTTGTTGTGTCATCGGGAATCTGATTCCCATATCCCATATATCTAAGAGCTTCATCGAAATTAATGTCTTCAATTATAACGTTTCTGTTATTATTTACCATAATGCCAACCTGTTTATCTATTAGTTTTTTATGATACTTTCAACACTTTTTGTTATTTTTCCTGCAATATAAGGATCATTCATAGTGTAAATGTGAATACCCTCAACACCATTGGCTACTAAATCAATTATCTGGTCAATGGCATATGAAATACCTGCATCTCTCATAGCTTCCGGATTATCACCAAAACGCTGTAACACCTTTGAAAGCTTTGCCGGGATACTTGCACCACACATGGAAACCATTCTTTCTATCTGTTTCTTGTTGGTTACAGGCATTATTCCTGCCTCAATAGGAACATCAATCCCTGCTATTCTTACTTTCTCAATAAAGTCATAAAAAGCATTGTTATCAAAGAATAACTGAGAAATAAGATGGTCTGCACCTGCGTCAATCTTTTTCTTAAGATTTTTTATGTCAGCAATCATGCTTTCTGCTTCCTGATGTACCTCCGGATAGCATCCTCCTGAAACATTAAAGCCCATATTTTTTGACATAATATACTCAGTAAGTTCTGATGCATACCTAAAATCATGCTTTAATTCAAAATTATGATTAACATCTCCTCTTAAAGCAAGAATGTTGTCTATTCCCTTTTCCTTTAATTCTTCAAGTATTCTGTCAATGTCTTCCTTTGTGTTGTAAAGACATGTTAAATGAGCAATAGTTTCAATACCGTATTCGTTCTTTATTTTAGAACACAGGTCTACTGTTGTTGCATTTGCAACACCTACTCCTCCGGCACCATAAGTTACACTAATAAAATCAGGATTTAACTGTTTCAATTCCTCAAGTGTCTTATAAATTGTTTCTACACCACTTTCCTTCTTTGGTGGAAAAACCTCAAAGGAAAATACTGTTTTTTTCTTAAATAAATCTGCTATATTCACTTATTTCTCCTTATCAGGGTTTGCAGCAAAACAAATTAAAACCTGCTATAAGGCATATAATTATTATGCAAACCACAAAAAATGTACTTTCTATTAATAACGATAATGTCATTCCCACTGCTAACCAGAATAAAGCAAAACCACATAACTTATGCATCTTTTTTCCTATCCTTATTGTTTATGATATATTTTATGCATTTATTGCGTTTTTTTACCACCAAATCAGGATTTTGCCCTATCTTTCGGTAATAATTTATTAATCGTTTATATTCTCATCTTCATCATAATCGTCATCATTTTTTGATGTAAACTTATTTACAATATCAGGCACCATATCAATAATTCTTGAAATTCCATCATTGTCTTTTACGCTAATAAGCTTTGATGAACCATCTTTAATAATAAGAACGGCACTAGGAGTAATTTTTCCTCCTACACCTCCTGTCCCGTTGTCACCCTTTGAAAAAGTACCGATTCCCATTCCAAAAGATACATCTGCCATTGGTAAAATAATGGTTTCACCTACCACTATAGGTTCTCCTACCACAGACTTTGTAGTAATAAACTGTTCCATTGCCTTTAATAAGTCATCTGTACTTTTTTTATTATCTGCCATATGCTGCCTCCTTTAGCTTAATTTTCTTATTACACTTCTAAGTTTCTTGTTCCAATATAATCTTAAGATATAATATCCGGCAATGCCCACCGTAACTGTACCCTTCGCCTTGATGTTGCCTTCCATTACCTTATTTTCAAAATCAGCGTTTATTCTAAAATGCTTTGGATTAATGTTAAACATACCAAATATCACGGCAATGTATCCAATGGCTTTTCCTGTTTCATCGGGATACTCAAATCCGATTCTTAAATTGCCTCTGACTTTTTTAGGTAGTATATGTTTTAATATCTTTAAAACATATTTTTTTGCAAACCTGTATGCCTCTTTTGTTCTGTTTGTAGTAAGAATTTTCTTGTATCTTACCACCTTTTTCTTTAAATTATCTAAATTTTGAAAACCTTCTTTTATTCTATTGTATATATCCTTTATTTTATCTTTAATTTTCGTAATTATTTCAGATATTTTAATTTTTTTCTTAGGCTTGTCCTTAGGCTTTTTTAAAGTTGCATCTTTCTGTTTTTCAGATACATCTTCTTCCTGTATATTTATATTAATAATATCGGACTTGTCTTTATTATCTGCATTCCCCTGCCTGCCTTCCGTTTTTGCCGGGGGGGGCAATTCATCCTTACTTATGGTGTTCTCAGCAGTTTCCTTCTTTACATTATACTTAAAATCATCTTCTGATTTTTTTGAATGCTTTTCTTTTTCAGAATACCTTTTTACAGTAATTCCTAAAATTCTTAAACAATATTTTTTCCCGGTATTATTTATTACAAATCCAAAATGTACTATACCAAACAGCCAGAACGCCTTAACTGTAGCATTATATGACTTTTCATTTAAATCAGCCTTTGCCCTGTAACTAATGGGAAATAGCAATATAAGAAAGGCAAGAGTAAGTAGAACCAACAATACTATACCTATTATTTTTAAAATCAAAAACAAAATATGTACCATAGGCTATGCTTCCCCTGCTTCCATTTTGCTCATTATATATTTCTTAACTTTAACTTCTCCCGTATCATTAAGGCAATCCATTATAATCAGCTGTATCATATCCATTGCCTCTTCCATGCCTTCAGTTATTCCCACAACTACAATGTCTGAATCCCGATACCACTTCTGATTTAAAATATTTGACGGGTATATTTCCAATGTATCGTAGTCATTTTGTGGCAAAGTGATAACGTACTTATTTAATTGAGGTTTTCCATTTTTTATTTTTCTCATAACCTGTCTTTTTTTATCCAAAAGGTTATACCCTACATATAAATCTTCGTACCATCTCATATACCACTCCTGCTACAACTTTAAAGCTAAGCCTGCATTATACCATTTAAAATTTCTATACACGCCAGCTTTTCAGCCTTATCGTTACATGTTACCAGTGTATTGTAAATAAAATCCTGAAGTTCACTTATATTATTAAAGAATATTGGAAGTTCAGATATTGCAACGGACAAAACCGCTCTGTTTACTGCCTTTTCGTTATCCTTAAATAACTTAGCGTACTCATCACATAACTCCTTTTTCTTAGTTTCAATGTAATCTTCATCAGCAACAGAATTATCCGGTTCTTTCTCCATCTCCACAAACATACTGTCAGAATTTAATTTTGGAAGTCTATACACAACCTCATAAACCTCGTCAAGCTGTAGCTGAGAAATGGTTTCCGAAAAACTCTCCTTTATCTGGTCTGTTATATCATAAGAAGCAAGCAACGGATAAATCTTTTCCTGCTCCCCTTCTAACATAACGAACATATCCTCTATTTCTTCTAATGTTTTCGGACTGAATTTGTTCATAAATAAAAGGTTGGTATCCTTTATTATTTCCACGCAGCCTTTTACTATATTGTCATTTACGCAAAACTCATTGGTATACAGCACTAAAAGCAAATCGTTAAGGATTTCCTGTATCATCATTGCCCCGTCCATCTGTTCATCAATATATGCGGCAATTTCTGAAAGAATATCCTTTGCCTCTTCGTACTGCTCATTTGTAATTTCCTTAAAGTGTATATCCTTTAACTGTTTAAAGGCTTCTGCCAAATATGGATAGCTTTCCTCCATGGATGCTGTTTTTTCAAGCATGGAGGAACTTTTTATCATATACAGAAAGTCATCCACGCTATCTTTTGTACTTCCATTGTATATAGACAAACCGTTTGAAAGCATATCATAAAACTTACTTTTAGTTAGTTTTAAAGGAAGCTGACCTACAACATCTTTTATTTTGCTGTTGACCATCATGTTATCTTCATCTTCAAGTATATACTGCATAAGTTTTCTTGTATAATTTTCATCAGAATAGCCATCAGGAAGTTCATCATCCCTAAACCTGTATTCAACACGGTTAATAGCGTGCTCGTATATATTATACATATCCACATAACAGGTAACATCTTTTACTTTTCCAATGATTTCATCTCTGATTTCATTTAACGTATCAATATCTTCCGTCACGTTTTCGTTGTTATCTTTGGCGCATTTTTCTATGATACAGTTTACTTTTTTTAAATAAGAATCATAATCTGCATCCATTATTCCGTCGCTTTCCTGTTTCACAACGTAATAAGTATAATAATTCATGGCAAGTCTTATAAAGGCATATTTATTATTTATTTCCATAAATTTACCATAATATTCCTTAAGACCGCTTTCTACATTTCTGTTTTTTAATAAATCTCCAACTATCTTCTTCATAAAAGCCTGCTCTTTACTATTTTTATTTCATAATATCGCAGAAATCAAAGGTTGCAAAGTAATCTTTAGGTGTTTCTGCTCTTCTGATCATTTCAACACTGCCGTCTTCCTTTAACAGCAATTCAGCTGAACGTAATCTGCCGTTGTAATTATACCCCATAGCAAATCCGTGAGCCCCTGTGTCGTGGATGTATATATAATCTCCCATATCAATTTTTGGAAGTTTTCTGTCCACTGCAAATTTATCGTTATTTTCACAAAGCGAACCTACAACATCATATACATGGTCGCATGGTGCATCTTCTTTTCCTAAAACCGTTACATGGTGATATGCCCCATACATTGCCGGTCTCATAAGGTTTGCAGCACATGCATCTACCCCAATATATTCCTTGTAGATATGCTTTTCGTGAATTGCCTTTGTTACCAAAGCACCATATGGTCCCATCATAAAACGTCCCATTTCAGTGTATATTGCCACATCATCCATGCCTTCCGGTGTAAGGATTTCTTCATATACTTTTCTGACACCTTCTCCAATAGCCATAATATCATTTGGCTTCTGATCCGGCTTATATGGTATACCAACGCCACCTGAAAGGTTAATAAACTTAATATTTGCTCCTGTTTCTTTTTTAAGAGTAACTGCCAACTCAAATATTGTTTTGGCAAGCATTGGATAATATTCATTTGTTACTGTATTGCTGGCTAAAAATGCATGAATACCAAAATTCTTTACACCCTTTGCCTTTAAAATCTTAAATGCCTCTGTAATCTGGTCTAAGGTCATTCCATATTTTGACTCTCCCGGATTATCCATAATGCCGTTGCATACTTCAAAAACTCCACCCGGATTGAATCTGCAGCTTACAGTTTCCGGAATACCACATTCCTTTTCCATAAAATCTATCATTGTTATATCATCTAAATTAATAATTCCCCCAAGGCTGTTGCAGTAAGCAAATTCCCCTTCCGGTGTTTCATTAGATGAAAACATTATTTCATCATTTCTAAGTCCTAACTTGTCTGCTATCATTAATTCTGTATATGATGAGCAATCAACTCCACAGCCAACTTCTGCTAACTTCTTTATGATAAAAGGATTAGGGGTTGCCTTTACTGCAAAATACTCTCTAAAGCCCTTATTCCATGAAAAAGCCTCATATACTTTCTTTGCATTGTCGACAAATCCTTTTTCGTCATAAATATGAAATGGTGTAGGATATTTCTTTACAATTTCCTGTACCTGTTCAAGTGTAATAAATGGTTTTTTAGTCATTTTCAGTCCTCCTGGTATCTTTTTTTGTGTTTATTTATCTGCCATAAATATCGCATAAGTATCTTAATCTTTCGATTTTATCATGGCTAAATTGTCCATTTAACATTCTCCATCTCCAATTTGTCCCCATAGATGACGGCAGATTCATTCTGCCAATATGACCTACCTTAAGTACGTCCTGCATCTGGAATATAACAAGATTTGCGACACTTTCATATGCTGTTTTAAAAACTTTGTCAACTAAATCTTCTATACTTCCGTTTCTGCATTCCATATATTCCCTTATGTAGCCTAATTCCCAGTGCTGCATTCCTGAAAAATACCCAACCAAAGTATCATTGTCATGGGTTCCTCCATATGCCACAACATTTGGAATCCAGTTATAAGGAAGATGGTCATTTTTTCTATCTCCGTCAAAGGCAAATTCCAGTACCTTCATTCCCGGATACCCTGACTTTTCCAGCACTTCCACAACCTCAGGCATTTTAACGCCTAAGTCTTCTGCAATTATACTTTTACCGTTAATGGATTCATCGATTGCCTTAATTAAATCCATTCCCGGTCCCTTACACCACTTACCGTTTCTTGCGTCATTATCCTCAGCAGGAATGGCATAATACTTAACCGTTCCTATAAAATGGTCAATACGGATAACATCATAAAGATTTGCTGAATGTTCCATTCTCTTTCGCCACCAGCTAAAGTCATCTTTTTTGATTTTTTCCCAGTCATAAAGAGGATTTCCCCATCTTTGACCTGTCTCAGAAAAAGCATCAGGTGGAACCCCTGCCACTTTCTTTGGTTCTAAATCTTCGTCTAACTGGAATACTTCCGGATTCTGCCACACATCAGCAGAATCCATTGCCACATAAATAGGGATATCTCCAATAATTTCAATTCCCTTTTCGTTGGCATATTCTTTTAACTTATTCCACTGCTTATAAAACATAAACTGAATAAATCTGTAGTAATCTATTTCTTCAGCTAATTCCTCTTTATATAGCTGTAAAGCCTTTTCTTTTCTGAATTTAATATCATCATCCCAGCTTTGCCATGCCATGTAATTGAATTTCTTTTTACATGCACAATATAGACAATATCCATCAAGCCAGAACTCATTTTCTTCTAAGAAGTCCTGATATTCCTCTGTTCCCAAATGCTTGCTGTTATGATATGCCTCTTTTAAAACAGTAAATCTTGAATTATACATCATTCCATAATCTACATACTGTTCTTCCATATTCCATCTGAAACTTTCAACGTATTCTCTTGTTAAAAGTTCCTCTTCAATAAGCATATCAAGGTCGATAAAATAAGGATTTCCGGCAAATGCCGAAAACGATGCATAAGGACTGTCCCCATAGCTTGTAGGACCAAGAGGCAATACCTGCCAGTATTTCTGTCTTGCCATTACAAGATTATCCACAAATTCGTATGCACTTTTTCCAAAGGTTCCTATACCGTACGGTGACGGTAAACTGCTAACCGGCATTAAAATTCCGGCGCTTCTACTAAAATTTTCCTGCATTTTATTCCTTCCCTTTATTTATGTTCGTGAGTAAAAAGATGATCCTGACAATATTCCTTATTTCCACTGCACTTTGAACAATATCTAAAAGTAAGATTAGGGTCATCTAACTCTGTTCTTCCACATATATAGCACTTATGAAGTGCTCCATTTTCGTGCTTTACAGGTCTTGCCTGACGTACCGACTGCCTGTATTCATGTCTTCTTTTTACCTGTTTAGGATTAAACCTGCTTTTATTTCGTGTTCTTAACCAGTAAATCAAGAAGTTAAGAAGTGATACAACAATTAGTACCGTAATAACTATTGCCACAACTGTTGTATTATTCTTAAATGCATCAAAAATATCAACTAAAAGAAAGGCTCCATATAAATATCCCATCCATTTAATCTTTATTGGGATAATAAAATACAATAGCAGCTGCTCCTCCGGATATGTTGCCGCAAATGCCAGAAAAATTGACATATTAACATAAAAAGTGCTTACGTAGCTTCCAAACACTGCTCCAAAATAGTAGGTATAATCTGATATTCCATAAGCTGTCATTTCACTAAACGCAGATGTTGGAAGTATGCCAAAATATACCACTCCCATTAAAATTCCATATAATACCAAAGCACCTAATATGGTAAATATAAATCCCGAAAAAATAAATACATTGTATCTGTAAGTTCCCCATGCTCTTTCTAACCCCTGACCTAACTGGTAGTACAGTAAAAGCATGATAATTGTAAATATGGAAAGCTGTTCCGGTGGCATTAAAATCCATGTGAATATTCTCCACACCTGTCCCCTGAATACCCAGTAGGGATTAAATGCCAGAAATTCCGATATTTCCGGGCTTATTATCTGTAACATATACCCGATGATATAGGCCACAATCAAATATACTGACAAATTTTTTATTGCATATTTTCCATATTTTCTCTCAAAATTTGATGCCATATAAAATGCTCCTGTCTAACATGTTAATCTTTTCTACAATCCAAATTACAGTATAAATTCTACACCTGTGTTTGTCAAACTACTTTATACTTTGTATTAATATATTTTATACATTTCACCAAAAATTCATTATTTATACTCACCCACATAATATAGTTTAGTTGTTTTTTTCATGTATTTATATTATAATAGGAAGTCGTTTTGAGAATTATTTTCAACATTTTAGACTATTTATGTCTTATTTAGGCATTTTTATATGAATTAATTGGAGGATTAAATGGATAATAATTATTACACTCTGGGTATTGATATTGGCTCTACTACAGTTAAAATTGCCATATTAGACCAGAATAAAAATATGGTATTTTCAGATTATGAAAGACATTATGCTAATATTCAGGAAACCCTTGCTTCACTGTTAAAGAAAGCGCAGTCACAATTAGGAAATGTGGAACTTGCCCCTATGATTACAGGCTCCGGTGGTCTTGCTTTGTCTAACCATCTTAAAGTTCCATTTGTTCAGGAGGTTGTGGCAGTTGCTTCTGCCCTTGAGGATTATGCACCTCAAACTGATGTTGCCATTGAGTTAGGTGGCGAGGATGCCAAAATTATATATTTCACTAATGGTATTGAACAGCGAATGAACGGTATCTGTGCCGGTGGTACAGGTTCTTTTATTGACCAGATGGCTTCTCTTTTACAAACTGATGCCTCAGGTTTAAACGAATACGCAAAAAATTATCAGGCTATATATCCTATTGCTGCAAGATGTGGTGTTTTTGCCAAGACAGATATTCAGCCTCTTATTAATGAAGGTGCCACAAAGGAAGATCTGGCAGCTTCTATTTTTCAGGCTGTTGTTAATCAGACTATTTCCGGTCTTGCATGCGGAAAACCAATTAGAGGAACCGTTGCATTTTTAGGTGGTCCATTACATTTCCTGCCGGAGCTTAGAAATGCATTTATCAGAACTCTGAAACTTGATGATGAACATATTGTGGCACCACAGCATTCGCATCTTTTTGCTGCTACAGGTGCTGCCCTTAATCACAATCCAAATGTAAGAATTAATATTTCTGATTTGTATGAGCAACTTTCAAAGGGTGTCCGAATGTCTATGGAAATCAAGCGTTTAGACCCTCTTTTTAACAACGAAAATGAATACAATAAATTTATAGAAAGACATAATAAAGCTACTGTAAAGAAAGGTGACCTTGCTACATATACAGGCAATTGTTACTTAGGAATCGATTCAGGTTCTACTACAACCAAAGCTGCTTTAGTCGGTGAAGATGGTACTTTACTGTACTCATATTACAGTGGCAACAATGGAAATCCTTTGGCAACCATTATTGAAGCAGTAAAAGATATTTATAAAAGTCTTCCTGCCGATGCTAAGATTGTCCGCTCATGTTCTACAGGTTATGGTGAGGCTTTAATTAAGGCTGCACTGCTTTTAGATGAAGGTGAGGTTGAAACTGTTGCCCATTATTATGCTGCAGCATTTTTTGAGCCACAGGTTGACTGCATTTTAGATATTGGCGGTCAGGATATGAAATGTATCAAAATAAAGAATAATTCTGTTGACAGCGTTCAGTTAAATGAAGCCTGCTCATCAGGCTGCGGTTCTTTCATTGAAACCTTTGCCAAGTCATTAAATTACAGTGTACAGGATTTTGCAAAGGAAGCCTTGTTTGCTTCTAATCCTACTGATTTGGGAACGAGATGTACCGTATTTATGAATTCAAATGTTAAGCAGGCCCAAAAGGAAGGTGCCAGTGTTGCCGATATTTCAGCAGGGCTTGCTTATTCCGTAATAAAAAATGCTTTGTATAAGGTTATTAAAATTACTGATGCTAAAGACCTGGGACGTAAAATCGTAGTTCAGGGTGGTACTTTCTACAATAATGCCGTCCTTAGAGCTTTTGAGAAGGTTGCCGACTGTAAGGCTATCAGACCTGATATTGCAGGTATTATGGGTGCTTTCGGTGCTGCCCTTATTGCAAGAGAACGTTACAAAGGTGAAGAAACAACCATGCTCAATTTGTCACAGCTTGAAGCTTTTTCTTATGAAACTTCCATGACGAGATGTAAAGGTTGTACCAATTCATGTCTTTTAACAATTAATAAGTTTTCCGACGGTCGTCGTTTCATAAGTGGTAACAGATGTGAAAAGGGTATCGGCGGTCAGAAAAACAAGGAAAACATTCCTAACCTTTTTGAATATAAGATGCACAGAATATTTGATTACGAACCTCTTGATGCTGACAAGGCTCCACGGGGTGTAGTTGGTATTCCACGTGTTTTAAATATGTATGAGAATTTTCCATTTTGGGCAACATTCTTCAAAAATTTAGGATTTAGTGTTATGCTTTCACCTGTTTCATCCCATAAGATTTATGAAATGGGAATTGAATCCATTCCTAGTGAATCAGAGTGTTATCCGGCGAAACTTGCTCATGGTCATATTGCATGGTTGCTTCAAAACGGAGCTAAATTTATTTTCTATCCTTGTATTCCGTACGAGAGAAATGAAACTCCTGATGCCAACAATCATTACAATTGTCCAATTGTTACATCCTATGCAGAAAATATAAAAAATAATGTTGAGGAATTAAATGACCCTGACATTAATTTTATGAATCCTTTTATGGCACTGACTAATGAGGATACCATCACTTCACGATTAGTTGAGGAATTTACCAAGGCATTTGGCATTAGTGAGGCAGATATTAAGAATGCTGCTCATCTGGCATGGGAGGAATTACTTGCTTCTAGATCTGATATGGCTAAAAAGGGTGAAGAAACATTAAAGTATATGGAAGAAACAGGCAAACGTGGCATTGTTCTTGCCGGTCGTCCATATCACATCGACCCGGAAATCAACCATGGTATTCCTGAAATGATTAATTCCTATGGCCTTGCAGTTTTAACTGAGGATTCCATTTCACATTTAGCTGATGTGGAAAGACCTTTAATCGTATCTGATCAGTGGATGTATCATTCAAGACTTTACAAAGCTGCCAACTATGTTAAGACCCGTGATGATTTGGATTTAGTTCAGCTTAACAGTTTCGGATGTGGTCTTGATGCTGTAACTACTGACTGTGTCAGTGACATATTGACTAAGTCAGGAAAAATATATACTGTTTTAAAAATTGACGAAGTAAACAATCTAGGTGCTGCAAGAATCAGAATCCGTTCTCTTCTTGCTGCTATCAGAGTTCGCAGTGAAAATCATTTTGAGAGAACAATTCAGCCTTCATCAATTAACAAGGTTGAATTTACAAAGCAGATGTATGATGACAAATATACTATTCTTTGTCCTCAGATGAGTCCTATTCACTTCAAAATGCTTGAATCCGCCCTTAATTCATGTGGATACAATTTTGAAGTAATGCCAAGTAACAAGTCCTGTATTGATGTAGGGCTTAAATATGTTAATAATGATGCCTGCTATCCTTCACTTATTGTTGTTGGACAGATTATGGAAGCGTTGCTTTCAGGTAAATATGATTTGAATAAGACAGCGGTTATTATCACCCAGACCGGTGGTGGCTGTCGTGCTACAAACTATATTGGTTTCATTAGGCGTGCATTGGAAAAAGCCGGCATGGGTCATATTCCTGTTTTGTCCTTAAGCTTTACGGGAATTGAAACTAACAGTGGATTTAAGATTACTCCTCTCTTTGCCGTAAAAGCAGTTGAAGCTGCCATGTATGGTGATTTGTTTATGAGAGTTGTATATCACACCCGTCCATATGAAGTAAACGCAGGTGAAACTGACGCCCTTCATAAAAAATGGGAATATAAATTATGTAAAGAGTTATCCGATAAACATTTTGGCATTCATCGTTTCCGCAAGAATATGAAGAAAATTGTTGAGGAATTTGATGCCATACCTGTCATGGATATCAAAAAGCCAAGAGTTGGTATTGTAGGTGAAATTTTAGTTAAGTTCTCTCCTACTGCCAACAATGATTTGGTTAACTTACTTGAAGCTGAAGGTGCTGAGGCTGTTATGCCTGACCTTGTGGATTTCTTCCTTTACGGATTTAGAAATGCTACATTTAAGTATGAAAAGTTAGGCTTTAGCAAAAAATCTGTTTACATTAATAATTTAGGTATTAAAGCTCTGGAATGGATGAGAGGCTCTGCCAAGAAGGCTCTTATTAAGAGTAAACATTTCACTCCTACTTCTGATATTTGGGAAATGAGTGAAATGGCAGAAAAGGTTGTTTCCATTGGTAACCAAACCGGTGAAGGTTGGTTCCTGACAGGTGAAATGCTTCACCTTATTCATGATGGTGTACCTAATATTATTTGTACCCAGCCATTTGCCTGCCTGCCAAACCATATTGTAGGTAAAGGTGTTATTAAAAAGCTTCGTGCCATGAATCCTGATGCTAATATTGTAGCTGTGGATTATGACCCTGGTGCCAGCGAAGTAAACCAGCTTAACCGAATCAAGTTAATGCTTGCTACAGCTAACAAGCGCTTAAAAAGCCAGGAAAAAACGGAAAAAGGCAAAGTTAAGTAAGTTCCGGTAGGAATGTTTTTAGGGTGAGCACGATTTTGTGAATATATGTTTGATGTTTTTAATCTTATAGCTGTGGATTTTGATGTTTTTTAAATTTTGTGGCTGTGGAATTAGTGATTTCTCTGCAACATTCTAGCGCAAATTGTCTCTTTTTCGGCTTGTAACAAAGCAAATCGCATAAAAAAGCAGATTTTTCTATTACACATAGAACAATCTGCTTTTTACTTATAATTATATTTATTTATAACTAACTTCTCTACAATTTTGTATTTCCAATACTCAAACTCATGATTTTCATAATTAATATATCATTCCCTATATATTCTCAATCTGCCAGTCTATCGGCTCCACCCCATTGGCTACCAAAAATTCATTTGCCTTGCTAAAGTGTTTGCATCCAAAGAATCCACGATATGCAGACAACGGACTTGGATGTGGTGCTTCTAAAATTAAATGCTTAGGATTGGTAAGCATTGCCTTCTTACGTCTTGCAGGTGTTCCCCACAGAAAATATACAATAGGTCTGTCCTGTGCATTTACAGCCTGTATAACTGCATCTGTAAACATTTCCCAGCCATGTCCCTGATGGGAATTTGCCTGATGTGCCCTGACAGTTAAAACAGTGTTTAACAGCAAAACACCCTGGTCAGCCCATTTTTTTAAATATCCGTTATTAGGGATATAACATCCCAAGTCATCATGCAATTCCTTATAAATATTTACAAGTGATGGAGGAATGTCATTTCCCGGCAATACTGAAAAAGACAAACCATGGGCCTGATTAACATTATGATACGGATCCTGCCCCAACAGTAAAACTTTCACATCCTTAAGTGGTGTGAAATGAAATGCGTTAAAAATATCATCCGCCGGTGGGTACACTATTGTCTTACTATATTCGTCCCTTACGAAATTATATAAATCTTTATAATATGGCTTTCTAAATTCCATAGATAAGGGGTCTACCCAGTCATTAGTAATCATTCCCATATTTCTATCTCCTTATATCTAATTTCAAAACAATTTTTCCATTTTCATGTCAGATTTCCGGAATTTTAATGCTTATCTTTGTATCTGACCAAAACAATTATTAATACCTATTTTTCTAAAATTTCGTTAATAAACAATCTGTCATTAAAAACCTGTACTGCTCTTTTATCTATTTCCAATTCAAAATGTTTTGAAGTAAGCATTTCCCCATCCACATTAAATGTGTAAGGTTCCTCACAATCTACCGTAATCTTTGAATCTTTATATTTCTTAATAGCCTTGTCATTTTCATGTTTTCCCCGGATTAATTTTAAAAGCACAGGCAATATTTTAATCTTAGACATTTTTTCCACAACATAAATATCAAACATTCCATCATCTAATATGGCATGAGGAGCAATTCTAAAACCTCCGCCATAATATTGTCCGTTGCACACAGCAAAAATAGTGCAATAATTACTTACCGTTGTTTCGCCCATTGATATCGTAAGTTTCTTAAATTTGTACTTAAAATAAGTGTATACAAGACTTACATTATATCTCTGACTTACCGGAACCCATTTTTTATTCCGAATTACTGACACATTATTTGCCACATCTGCATCCAGTCCCACACATGCTAAATTAATAAAATAATGGCTGTTAATTTTGCCTAAATCAATGTAATGAATTCCTGACTCAAAATTTCTTAATGTCTTATCAAAATCATTTCCACTACCTGTAGGTATATTCCCAAGAATCTTATTTTTTGAGCCTACAATACCGTTTAAAACCTCGTTAAGACTTCCGTCACCACCAACTGAAAAAATTACACACTCTTCGTCAGGAATCTGAGATGCCATTTTCTTTGCCTCGCCTTTCCTTGATGTGTATATAATTTCATAAGGAATTTCCCTTACAATACAGGCTTCCCTTATGTTTTTTTCAATTCGGCTCTTATCTATTTTTCCACTTTTAGGATTAATAATAAAATAATACTTCATGATTTTTCTGCTGTATAACCTAAAATTATCAGATTCTCACAGACACTCCTTTTTCATCAAGATAATGCTTCAAATCCATTATTTCCAATTCCTTATAATGAAACAGCGATGCTGCCAATGCTGCATCTGCATGACCTGTAGTAAGAGCATCATAAAAGTGCTCCTTACTTCCGGCACCACCTGATGCAATAACCGGAATAGAAACATTATCTGCAATAATTTTTGTCAGTTCAATATCATAACCTTTTTTTACTCCATCACAGTCCATACTTGTTAGGAGAATTTCCCCTGCGCCTAAACGGTCTGCTTTCATCGCCCATTCCACGGCATCCATTCCCATATCAACACGACCACCGTTTTTGTATATATTCCAACCTGAGCCGTCTTCTCTTCTTTTGGCATCAATTGCCACCACCACACACTGACTGCCAAACTTATCTGCCGCCTCGCTTATAAGATTAGGATTCATAATGGCTGATGAGTTAATAGAGATTTTGTCTGCGCCTTCCCTTAATAAAGCCTTAAAATCATCAACTTTTCTTATTCCTCCACCAACTGTAAAAGGAATAAAAACCTGCTCAGCAACCTTTCTAACCATGTCCACAACTGTTTTTCTATGGTCACTTGAAGCTGTAATATCTAAAAAAACCAGTTCGTCAGCTCCTGCCTTATTGTACGCCTTTGCCACCTCCACGGGGTCTCCGGCATCTCTTAAATTAACAAAATTTGTTCCCTTAACCACCCTGTTGTTATTTACATCCAGACATGGAATAATTCTTTTTGTATGCATATCATTCTCCAATCCGTACTAAAGTTTTGCAAAATTTGATAAAATCTTAAGACCTACGTCTCCGCTTTTTTCAGGATGAAACTGGCAGGCGAAAACATTGTCCTTTTCAACTGATGCATGAATATGAGTAACATATTCCGTACTTGCCTTAACCATTTCCTCATCCCTTGCCTTTAGATAATAAGAATGAACAAAATAAACATATGCATTTTCTGCAACACCGTCAAATAATCTTCCATTATTTGTAAGCTCCAGTGAATTCCAGCCAATATGTGGAATCTTATATCCCGGCTTATCCGGTATTCTTAAAATATTTCCCGGTAAAATTCCCAAGCCACTGACTCCCGGTGTTTCATCACTACTTTCAAATAATAACTGTAGCCCTAAACAAATCCCTAAAAATGGTATTTTTTTATCTACCACATCATATATGGTATTTACCAGATTATAATCCTTAAGTTTATTCATTGCATCACCGAAAGCTCCTACTCCCGGCAAAACCACTTTATCAGCGGATAAAATTTCATCGCGATCTCTTGAGAGAACTGTTTCTTCACCTAAATACTGAAATGCCTTTTCAACACTTCGTATATTTCCCGCATCGTAGTCTAGTATCGCTATCATATGTCTAACCTATTTTCCTTCCTTCGGATTAATCCTGCTGTCTAATTCAAACCAAAATTCCACACCGTCTGCGTAATTGTTTACACCGCATCCCATACCATGCCTGTCCATAATTGCCTTAACAATGGACAAACCGATTCCGTTTCCACCGTAAGCCCTCGTTCTTGCTTTATCCACCTTGTAAAATTTAATCCAGATATTTTCAAGTTCACTTTCCGGTATCTGTTTTCCTGAATTAAACACCGACACTCTTACTATACCATTTTTTTCGGTAATTTCCACATTAATTATTTTCTTAGCATCAACATGATTTATGGCATTACTTAAATAATTGGTTATAACCTCCTCAATTTGGAACTCATCAGCCCACACACTTACAGGTTCCCTATGTCTGAAAGTAATATTTACGCCCTTTTGCTGTGCCTTAATTCCTATTGAATTAATAACACCTTCAATAACTGACACAATATCAAATCTCTCCAGATTAACCTGAGTTCCACCAAATTCCAACTGATTAAGAGTAAGCAGGTTTTTAACCATTTTGTTCATTTTAGCTGCTTCATCTACAATTACATCACAATAATACTGAACATCCTCCGGATTGTCACTTATGCCTTCCTGAAGACCTTCCGCATATCCCTGAATCAGTGCTATAGGAGTTTTTAGTTCGTGGGAAACATTTGAAATAAACTCTTTTCTCATTTCATCCACTTCCTCTTTTTTGGCAATGTCCTTTTTCAATTCAATATTAGCTGATTTAAGTTCAGTAATTGTCTCTTCAAGCTTTTCGGACATTTCATTTATACTTTCTCCCAAAACACCCAGTTCATCTTTATAATGTCCCTGATATTTAACGTTAAAATCCAGCTTTGACATTCTTTTTGAAATATCCGCAAGGCTTAAAAGTGCCTTTGTGTACCGGTTCATAAAGAATAAAATCACAATGGTTGTAATTAAAATTACAACAACCCCAAGAATTAAATAAAACTGATTAGTTATGGCAACACTTTCCTTAAAGTTTTCAACAGACATCCTTATAACTGCAAAGTTTCCATTATCTAAAACGGAATATAACTCGTAATGCTTGTCTGATGTTACATCATCAACCATATATTGAAGTGTATAATCCTTCTTAGACTCTATAACGGTACCTTTATTGCCATTAATATTTTTTCCATAAACAAGGCTTGCCCATCTGTCTGCCAGATTTTTTCCCGGTCCATAGGAATATACCGACTGACCTGAAACATCCACAATTATCAGAGTTGCTCCGTCTGTTTCGCATATACTGTTAAGCTTGCTACTGTTTTTTGAATCCTCAAGGTCCGGATCTTTAGCCACAATTTCCTGTAATGTTTTATATACTTCCTTTATGGCAGCCTGTTTTTTATTTGTATAAAATTTTTCCATGAAAACGGTGCTGAATACTCCAATGCTTCCTACGGAAATTGCCATTATTACAATAATCAGCGCCGTGATTTTGTATCTGATTGAATGTTTCATTAATTAACCTCAAACTTATATCCCATACCCCAAATAGTATGTATGTATTTTCCACAGTCGCCTAATTTGCTCCTTAATTTTTTTACATGGGTATCTATAGTTCTGGCATCCCCAAAATAATCATAATTCCATACATTATTTAAGATATTTTCCCTTGACAATGCAAGACCTTTATTCTTTACAAAATAAGTTAAAAGTTCAAATTCCTTGAAACTTAATTCAACAATTTCACCCTTTACCTTAACTATATGGGCAGCTTTGTTTATTTCAATATCCCCTGCCTGCTCAATCTCTCCCTGGTCAATATTGTTGGTTCTTCTTAATATGGCATCAACCCTTGCAACCAAAATTCTCGGGCTGAAAGGTTTTGAAATATACTCATCAACCCCCAACTCGAATCCAAGAAGTTCATCACTTTCCTCACTTTTTGCCGTGAGCATAATAATAGGAACCTTTGACAATTTTCTAATTTCTCTGCATACTTCCCAGCCATCCATTTTAGGCATCATTACATCAAGAATAATCAAATCAAAATCATTGTTTTTGATAAATAAATTAATGGCTTCTTCTCCGTCTGCCGCCTCAACTACCTTATACTGCTTTCTTGTTAAAAAGTCATTAACAAGCTTTCTCATTCTTTCTTCATCATCTACAACAAGAATTTTCAACTGTTCCATAGCGTACCTCCATATCTTTTACATTTTATCAGTTATCCTGTGATATTACAATTTTATATTTATATTAAATAACAAATATGTGTAAAAAAAATGAATTCCTGTATTTTATAATTGCTGTTCTAAAACCCTTCCCATTTTCTATCACCTGACTTTACTTTAATTTTGAGCACAAAAATAGAGCCTTGCAATATACAAAGCCCTATCATATACGCAGACACCCAGATTTGCACACGGGGTCTCCCTCAATTAAGGTACTCTCCTCCTGAGTTATAATCTGCTAATAACAAATAATTCCTTTTTAGGAAATCTATACGTTAATTAGACGTTGCTCTTCTTAAGCTATTATTTGTTATTTACACAATTGTTCCATATAGATTTAACAAGTTCAACCCTTCTCTTTTCTTCTGTCGCTGACCCAACGTTGTTCCCTTAGACAAACTTTATTCTTAAAGTTCAATTGACTCTAAATCATCCGGAATTAAAAGTACTCCATTAAAATACTTCTTCCCCTCATTACTGTAAAGTTCTTTTCGCTGTGATATATTTCTGTCCTCAGTATGATATAGCAGCAGATTTTTCACATTAAGTTCTTCTGCTAACTTACAGACATCTTTTACTGTTGAGTGGTGTTTTTCGTAAGGATGAAATATATCTGCCTGGCTGTCTAAACAAAATGCCTCATGTAACAACCATGTGCTATTTTCTGCATACTTCTTTTCACAAATATTGTAAGTTTCATCTCCACAACAAGTCAGTTTTTTATTTTTCTCCAGTTCCATACAAAATCCGAACTGTTTCGCCTTTGTTGATTGTATATCAAAAAATGTAACTTTTTTGTTTAAAATATTAATTGATTCTCCATCTTCAACTGCCACCAAATGAAGACGTTTACCAATAAAATCTATTTCTTTTTTCTGCAACAGTTTTTCAGCCAGATCCCGCAACAAATTAATAACTTCATCATGAGCATATATTGTTGCTTCTCCCTCATATTCTCCCTGTTTCATATACTGACATATCATACGAATCATCCATAATATACCCGTAATGTGATCAATATGTTTATGTGTCACAAAAATATTTCTAACATTTTTCCAATCAATTCCTGCATATTTTAATTGATGAAGTATTGTGCTTCCACCTCCACCATCTACCAAAAAATATTCATTATCTTCCTGCAGTATAAAACAAGTATTATAACACTCTGTAACAAGTGCATTTCCGGTACCTAGCATTGTAATATTCATATATTTTCTCCTTAATGTAGTGCCGCTCTCATCGATCAGCATCAATCCGACGTAAACCTCCCTAAAAAGGACTTTGTTCATTTTGTTTTTCCCTATTTTGTGCTTTTCTTCAAGATTATTTATCTTGATTTTGTTCCTTTCTTCAAAATTATGTGCTAAAATTCGTTATTTTCTTTGCAACGACATAATTTTATACTATTCTTCCGGTATATACCAATACGAATGAAAACCACTAAGAAATGTTAATGCATTTTTTGGTATTTGTGTAATGGCAAAATAAATATTACAAAAATCGCCTGCTCCCATTGAAATGGAAAGCACGCCTAACCATGAGAAAAATGACATTTCCGGATTTATAATGAATATCAACAATGGCAGGAAACCAAATATAAGGGTGGGAAATAAACTCATCCAAATAAATTGACCTTTAGTGCAATCTTCTGTGCTTATAACAAACAGTATCCCCCTTTTTATATTTGTATACATCAAAACATCCCCCTTCATCCATATGGCATGTAAAAACTCATGAGGCACTAACACAAGTAACGATGCTATTATTCCCCAAAAATTATATTCTGCTCCTGAAAGAAAAATAAAAATTAAACCAACTATGAATATTCCACATGCAATTCCGTTGGCGATAATTGCAAACTTATTTATATCAGGTTCTTTAAATTGAACTGCACCTTCTTGAACCCGCGTAGGCAAGCTATTATCATCCTTATATTCTCCCATAAACTTAAATGATTTCATTATCTAAACCTCCATCAGCTTAAAATCAGAAATTTACCCCATCGGCACTTTTCCGTCATCCTTTGATAAATTCATATTCATCATACCATAAAAATAACGGCACTGTATATCACTTCCGTAACATACGATGCCGTTTTTTTTCTTTGATACACCAAACAAAACATATTTCTGTGTATGATAATATCGTATACAGAGTTCGACTTGCTCAGTTTTAGCGTGGCAGACGTATTAAAAGGCAAACTCTGTTCCCAGGTGCCTGCGTGCTTCATAAGGATTCCTCTCACCTTCGGTGTGTTGCCCCTACTTAATACAAATAACGTTTTTGAAAATATGCAACACAAAATACAACCAAAAATAAAAAAATCCCCTTTAAATAAGGGGATATAAGAGTGTAGCAGACGCATTAAAAGGCGAACTCCGTTCGCAGGCGTCTGCGTGCTTCATACGGATTCCTCCCACCTTCGGTGGGTCCCTCCTTATGAAAACTAGTGGACTAGATGGGAGTCGAACCCATGTCCAAAAACCCTTCCATCGTTCTTCTACTATCATAGCTGATTATTTGACATTCCCTCTGACTGACGAAAAACAGCATCCTTCAGTCTTCAGTAGCTTCATGTTACTCCTACATACTCAAAGCTTTGTATATAGGGTTCCCTACAAGTGTCGATGCCTGAATCTAAGCCGTAGGCCTCTTAGATCAGACAGCTGCAACTAGGCAGCGTATGCTAAATTATCTTCAGCGTTTAATTTTAATTTGTGATTTGACGCATCACCTGCGGATAGCTTCACCAACTTCCAAATCCCTGTCGAAACCAGTACTAGCCCTTAATTTAATTGTATGAGTATACTAAACCAAAATATTAAAAATGTCAATGGCATATTTGCATCTCTTACTACATATAATACTTGTGGAAATGTTTCATCCTATACTTTGGAGGTAATAAATGTTTAATTTCAAAAAAATCACACTTTTAAAATTTACCATTTTAGGGATTATATTTACGGTAATTACCGGAACCTTATTGCATTTTGTATATGACCTGTCTAACGGAAATCCTGTAGTGGGACTTTTTGCCCCAATTAATGAAAGTGTGTGGGAGCATTTAAAACTCCTTTTTTATCCTGCTACCTTATGGATTACCATAGGCTATAAGAAATTTGGCAAAAACAATTGTAATTACCTTTTTCCTGCCTTTTTAGGAGTGGTATCGGGACTTATTACAATTCCGGTACTTTTCTACCTTTACACATTTATTCTAAAAAAAGATATTTTAGTTTTGGATATTCTGATTTTCATAATAGGTGTAATTGTGTGTTTTTCAGTATTCTATTTTGCTCAAAAAAATTATAACTTCTGCTTTATATCAAATAAAAAAGTAATCCTTTTGTGGGAGATTGTTTTTATACTTTTTATACTTTTTACAGTATACCCACCGGCTCTCCCACTATTTAAGGATTACTCTTAATTATTTGTCTTTTCTTGATATAAACCAGTATGCCGCACCTGTCATACATCCGCCTAAGATATTACCTAAAGTTACAGGCAACAGATTTCCTACAAAAAATCTGTACCATGTAAGGGATGATACATCCACACCACAATTACCGTACTTCATGTTGGCAAATATACCACCACTAATATATCCCATATTTGCAACGCTATGCTCAAAGCCGCAGACTACAAATACAAAAATCGGGAAATACAGAGCTGCAATCTTTCCACCTGCCGTTTCAGCCATAAGTGTCATCATAACTGCCACACAAACTAAAACATTACATAAGATACCTCTTGTAAATGCATCAGAAGCCCCAAGGGATGCCTTAGTAACGGCAATATTAATAACTCTTGTAGTCATGGCATTATCAAAGGACGAATATACATGACCTATGGTTATAATTCCTGTAACCAGCATTGAACCTAAAAGGTTTCCAATATAAACTACCACCCAGTTTTTTATCATGGATAAAAAGCTTATCCTTTTGTCTAACAAAGATATAACCAAAAGGTTGTTACCTGTAAAAAGCTCCGAATTGTTTAACACCACCATGGCAAGTCCTGCCGGGAATACCAGTGCCATAAGCATTCTTGCTATAGAATGGTTATCGACGGTTGCAGCTACAATAGATGAAGCTGTTCCTGCCAATGAAATAAACATACCTGCCATAATTGATAAAACAAGCATTCTTCCTATAGGCATATTAACCTTGTTTATGCCACTTTCTGAGTATTTTATAGTCGCATCTTTTGCTGTAATCATAATTTCCTCCTGATGTTCATTAATAAATAATATTGCCGAACCTTTTTCATTTTAATTGACCACAGCATATTATATATTTTTAATAAGATTAATTCAATTGTTTATGGTCCTTTTTTTGCACTTTTTTAAGAGTAATATAGAAAATGACCCCATTATCAGTATTTTCAAAACCATATTCTGCATTATGCAGCTTTGCAATGCTCTTTACTAAGTACAATCCCAGTCCGCTTCCCTTTTGTCCATTTAAAGTTTCATTTACATCTCCGCTGTAGAAAATATCCCATATTTTGTCTTTATATAATTCATCTATATGCTTTCCCATATTCTCCACTTCAATACGGACTGTTTCATTTAAATCCAAAACCCTTACCGTAACCTGTGATTTTTCATCACTGTGTTTAATTGCATTAGACACATAATTTGACACTGCCTGCTTTAAAAGTTTTCCATTTATTTGTGCATAAGTATCAATATCGTATTCTTCTCTCAAAACAATATGATTTGAGTCAAACAGCTTTTTATATTCACTGCATATTTTCCTTACCACATCACTGACATTTTCATTTTTCACTGTGAGATTTTCATTTTCATATTGAACTGAAAAAATAGAAATCATGTCATTTATCATCTGGGACATATTTTCTGTCTCCTCAATAATTGACTTACAATATTCTTCTCTTTTCTCTTCATCATTTAAATACTGTATCATCTCCACCTGGGTAGAAATAATGGCAAGAGGTGTTTTCATTTCGTGGGAAACATTGTTTACAAACTGCTTCTGAATATTTTCCGCCTGTTCTTTTCTTGCAATTTCCTCCTCAAGAATTTCTATCTGATTTCGTATCTGACTAATCATAGTATTAATACTCTCCGCCAAGCCCGAAAGTTCCTTAAATTCCTGATTTTCATCTATTTTTACATTGTAACCGTTTTTAACAGCCAGTCTTGTATTTAGTTCAATCTGCTTTATCGGTTTACTAATACGGTTAGCAATAATCATTGATACAATCATTCCTATTGCAGCGGCAATTAAAACTACAATGGAAAAGAATATTGCATAATATGAAAAGAGTATATTCTTTGTTGTTTTTATTTCATATATGTAGACATAATATTTATGGTTCCCCTGTTTTATTATGCCTCTTCCTTTTATACGTCTTTTGTTATTAACTGTTTTAAATTCATCTTCATCAAATCTGTTAACCTTATCAATAATTCCCCCTTTAATTTTTGCCTTTGCACTTCTTCCATCTATTACTGCGCCTTTTCCCTTACCGTTAGCTGATACATAAATCTGCCTGAAATTTTCATCTGCAATAACAAATCTAAGTTTTTGCTCCTCAAAATTTACGATGTTAAAATCTCCATCTTTTAGTTTTTCTAAATCCTTCTCCTGCAATCTGTTAAATGCCTGATTCATCAGTTTCATTTTGCTGTTATAGTAATATCCCTGTGCTCCTGATAAAAACAGAATCAAAAGCACACCTAAAACCACCACAAGCATCATTCCCTGAAACAGTACCATTTTCCCCTTAATTGATTTAATCATTATTCCACCTCAAATATATATCCAACACCATAAATTGATTTTATATAACTTTGGCAATCACCTAATTTTATTCTAATCTGCTTAATTATTGTATCAACGGTTCTATAGGTGCCATCGTATTCTTCACCCCAGACCGCATTTACAATCTGTTCTCTTGTTAAAGTAACTTTTTGATTCTTAAGCATAAAACGCAAAACATCAAACTCCTTAGGAGTTGTTACAAAATACTTACCATTTACATATGCCTTTCTTGCAGCACAATCTAACTTAATGGCTCCTGCCTCTAATTCATCCACTATTGTTTCAGGTTTTGTTACTCTTTTTAATACAGCCTCGATTCTTGCTTTTAATAAAACCAGCATGAAAGGCTTTTTGATGTAATCATCAACACCGTTTCCAAAACTTTTTATCTGTTCATAATCTCCTGATTTGGCAGTCATCATTATAACCGGAACTTCAGACAATTCACGTATTTTCTTTAACACATATTGTCCGTCAAATACAGGTAGCATTATATCCAATAACACTAAATCAATTTTCTTAATGTTTTCTTCAAAAACTTTTATTGCACATTCTCCGTCTTTTGCCTCTAATATTTCGTAATCATAAATTTTTAGGAAATCCGCAACTGTCATTCTTAATTTGTCTTCATCCTCAACAATTAATATTGTTTTCTTATCCATCTCGTACTCCTATTGATTTATTTTATTAATATATGAACAGGCAGCTAAAGCCGCAACAGCTCCATCTGATGCTGCTGTTGTAAGCTGTCTTACCTGTTTTGTTCTGCAATCTCCTGCCACAAATACACCTTCCGTATTTGTAGTACATGTTTCATCCGCCTTTATATAACCTTTACCATCTAATTCTACCATATCTGAAAATTTTTCATTGTCAGGCATTTGTCCAATTGCTATAAACGCTCCCTGAACCTTTATTTCAGATAATGTATTCTTTTTAACATTTAATATTTCCAGTCCTTCTACTGATTGCTCTCCTTTTATTGACTTTACAACACTGTCAAAAACAAATTTCACATTGCCTTTTTCTTTTAAAATATCTGTCAGTCCCTTTTCCCCCCTAAATTCATTTCGTCTATGAACAACATAGACCAAATTACAATAATCAGACAAAAACAATGCATCCTCTAATGCCGTGTTTCCTCCACCTACAACTGCCACATCTTTTCCTCTGAAAAATGCCCCGTCACAGGTTGCACAATAAGAAACACCTGCACCGGTTAGTTTATCTTCGTTATTAACTCCTAAGGGTCTGTTTTTAGCCCCGGTAGCTATAATCACGGTTTTTCCCTGATACTTAGTCTTATTAGTTACCACTACTTTATAACCGGAATTATTCTGAATTTTAATAACTTCTTCAAACTTAAATTCAGCGCCTAATTCTCTTGTCTGATTATAAAGATTATTTGCAAAAATAAATCCGGACACCTTTGAAATTCCCGGATAATTTTCAACCTCCGGAGTATTTATTATTTGTCCACCATAATTTTTTTCCTCAATTATTAAAACTGTTTTCCCGGCACGTCTTGCATATATTCCTGCCGTCATTCCGGCAGTACCTGCGCCAATTACAATAACATCATACATAATCTTGTCCTTAACTTAGAAATTTTATCAAATAACTTTGATATAAAAAAGTCATTTCCCACGAAATTCATTACACCATAAATTTTATCATAAAAAAACGGATGTGTATATTATTCTCTATATACCTATCCGTTTTAAACTATAATTATTTATTAATAAGTTCTAATAACTCTTCCTTAGATATGAGTCCAATAGATTTCTGTGCTTCCTCACCATTTTCAAATAATATTAATGTTGGAATTGACATTACATTATATCTCAAAGCAATTTCCGGCTGTGTGTCAACGTTGAGTTTGCCTATGATTATATCATTTCTTTCTTCTGCAACTTCGTCAACAATTGGTCCCATCACCTGACATGGTCCGCACCATTCCGCCCAAAAATCTACTAAAACAGGCTTATCTGCCTTTAAAACTGTATGCTCAAAATTATCCTTTGTTATTTCAACTACTGCCATAACGTACCTCCTTTCGTTTTATCACTTTTAGTATATCCACTTTTTTTAATACAATTTATCCCTAATATATTTTACTTTTCATTCCTTCCCTTATATAATACCATTTTATACAGCTGTATTAAAGCTGTTGGTGCAAAAGCCAGTGCAATGGCAAATACCAGATTTCTTACTCCTATATTTGCAATATCAAACAAACCACTAAGAGGTGTTATAACAATAACTCCACCAATAAAGATAAGTCCTGCCACAAATGCCATTACGCTAAACTTATTTGACAATAATTTTATCTTTGATATTGGTTTATCATTTCTGCAATTAAAGCAGTGGAACAATCTTGCTATGGTTAATGTTAAAAATGCCATTGTTGTTGCAAATCCACTACTTACATTTAAACCTATATAATAAGAAATTACTGTTGCAATTGCAACTAAACCACCTTGAATCAGGATTTTTTGTATAAAATCTTTTGTTAAAAGCCCCTCTTTATGATTTCTAGGAGGCATTCTAAGCAATGATTTATCTGACGGTTCCATTCCAATGGCAATTGCCGGAAGGGAATCTGTCAGCAAGTTCATAAACAAAAGGTGTACCGGCGTAAATGGTGCCGGAAGCCCTAATAAAACTGTATAAAGAACAGTAAGGATTCCTGCCATGTTACCGGATAAAAGAAATATAATGGCATTTTTAATGTTTCTAAATACATTTCTTCCATTAGAAACTGCCTTAATAATAGTTGCAAAATTATCATCTGCCAAAATCATGGTTGCAGCATCTTTAGAAACCTCTGTCCCTGTTATTCCCATGGCTATGCCTACATCCGACTTTTTAAGTGCCGGTGCGTCATTTACCCCATCACCGGTCATGGCTGTAATATGTCCTCTGTTTTGCCATGCCTTAACTATTCTTATTTTATTTTCCGGAGAAACTCTGGCATACACCGAAATATTTTCAACGTTTTCATTAAGCCACTCATCATCTTTTTTATCCAGCATAAGACCTGTAATAGCCATATCCCCTTCCCGGTATATTCCTGCTTCCTTAGCAATGGCTACAGCTGTCGTTTTGTGGTCTCCTGTAATCATGACTGTTTTTATGCCTGCACTTTTAGCATCCATAACCGCAGGAATCGTTTCCTCCCTGAGAGGATCTGCCATGGCAACTAATCCAATAAATGTATAGTCACATTCCTCCTCTAATCCTAACTTATGGTTAGTTTCCTTGTATGCAAAAGCAAGAACCCTTAGTCCATTTTCTGAAAACTTTTCGTATGCCTTAACAATTTGCTCCTTCTCGTTAATTGTCATATCAACCACTTTATTTTCATGTTTTACCCGGATACATTTTTCTATAAGTAAGTCCGGTGCCCCTTTAGTAAGAATGGTCTCCCTTCCATGCAGCTTACATTTGACACTCATCATTTTTCTGTCTGAATCAAAAGGAATTTCCTCCATTCTGTTAATCCATTTTCTAATGAAATCTGTATCCAGCTTCTTCTGCTGATTTAAATTAACGTTATCTGCCATTTCCATTAATGAGTACTCAGTAGGATCACCAATGTATTTCCCATTAGACAAAATAGCATCATTGGCAATAACAGCATCATATATAAGATATCTGTGCACATCCTTAGTTAAATCAATTTCTTCCGGCTTTATATTCCTTCCAGCTGTGAAAATTTCTTTTACAGTCATTTTGTTTTTAGTAAGGGTTCCTGTTTTATCTGAACATACAACAGAAACACATCCAAGGCTTTCCACTGCTTTTAAATCCTTTATTATGGCATTTTCTCTTGCCATTTTACTTGTTCCAATTGCCTGAACAATGGTAACTATAGACCCTAATGCCTCAGGTATTGCAGCCACAGCCAGTGCCACCGCAAACATCAGTGCATCCAGCGGATTAGTTCCACGGTACAAATATAGTGCAAACACAATGGCACTTATAATCATAATGGCAATGGCAAGGCCTTTACTAAATTTATCAAGATTTTGCTGTAATGGTGTTTTATTGTCCCCTACGGCATTTATCATTCCTGCTATTTTCCCTAGTTCCGTATCCATTCCCACAGCAGTAACTATCATTTCTCCACGTCCATAAACTACTAAGCTTCCGGTATATACCATATTTTTTCTGTCAGCCAATGCCACTTCTTCGTTAATAATTCTATTGTTCTTTTCTACCTCTGAGGCTTCCCCTGTAAGAGAACTTTCATTAACCTTTAATGAATAACTTTCCAAAATCCTGCCATCTGCCCCAATGACGTCTCCGGCTTCCACCAAAATCACATCTCCCACAACGATTTCCGAAGATTTAATTTCAAGTTTTTGTCCGTCTCTTTTCACCTTAACCATGGGGGATGATAGCTCCTTAAGGCTTTCCAATGATTTCTCGGCTTTTACATATTGTACAGTACCTAATATAGCATTCATAATAAGAACTACTATTATAACAATTGTACTTTCAACGCTTCCTGAAACAGCTGAAATAATAGCTGCAACTACCAATATAGCTACTAACAAATCAGCAAATTGTTCCACAAAAATTCTAAGTATGCTTTTCTTATGTGCCTCCTCTAAAATGTTTTCTCCATATTTTTCTTTTCTGCTTTCCACATCTTTACCAGCCAGTCCCTGTTGAGAAACTCCCAATTCCTTTAGGACTTCTTCTTTTCCCATTCTCCAAAACTCTTTCATATAGACCTCCTCAAATACTTAATAAGTATTTTTATGCGAAAAAAGAACGAGACCTTTATCGCACAAAAATAACGGCGATAAAAGTCTCGTTCTTTTAGAATGTTCTAACTGCACTTCCCGGTTTTAAAAAAAACGTGATGACGACAAGTGCACCAACTTACGTTGTGAACTACTCCCTAATATCTTCTAATAGACTAACACATATATTAACCTTATGCAAGTATAACACAATTTTATTTTTTTCAGATATTATTTATGAAACTCTATTCCATAAGATATATTTTTTTCATTATTAGCTGATAATTTGCACTCTCCAGCCTTGTCCTTTAAATCTCCGGTAAAGCCATCGTTATCTGTTCTGCCATACCACGGCTCAATACAAACAAAATCAGCCTCTCCCTTTGACCATATACCTACATATGGAAAACCTGCACAATAAAGTGAAATAAATGGTGTTCTGTCAGGTTTTAATATCCTCACCGTATGTAACTGACTGTTTTCAAAAATCAGTGCATCCTTATCAAACATATTTCTTGCAATATGACATGCATTTTTGTTTAATACAAGAGGATGTGATTCATCCGGATATGCTAAACCATTGCTTTGATTTATAAGAATGTAATGGGCAAATGTCTTTTCCGGAAATTCCAGATAATAATCCTCTCTGCTACATCTGTTATCTCTTGGAATGGCAAATCCCGGGTGTCCTCCAATAGAATAATACATATCATCGGTTCCATTATTCTTAACTTTCCATTCCACCTCTACCATTCTTGGATTGTCTGCTGAAAATCTGTGAGTAACTGTTAATTCAAAATCAAATGGATAGATTTTAAGACTTTCTTCATCAGCCTTTAAACAATGGGAAATACTGTTTTCTGTTTCAGCTACAAGTTCAAATTCCCTATCCCTTGCAAATCCATGCTGTGTTTTCATTTCGTATTCTTTTCCATTATATCTATAAACTCCATTATTTACCTTTCCTACAAAAGGAAATAAAATTGGTGCATGTCTGTTCCATACGTCAGGATTTGCACACCATATACGCTCCTCATTATTTTCCTTGTCATACACACTTACAAGTTCTGCCCCTTTATCTTCTATAGTTACTTTTAAATAGTCATTTTCAATTATGTGTTCTGCCATTTTAAAACCCCTCTTCATAGTATTTACGTTATAATCTGTTCATATTATACAATAATATAATAAAAATTTTAACCCAAAATTAATTATTTATTTGCATTTGTTATAGGAAAATTTATTTTTATGCAGTTTCTAAAGAAAACAAAAAGCCATATCTGCACAAAAATACAGTTATGGCTCTTCTATATATTTTATAATTAATTTATGCTTCAAGCATTTTTTCAATTGTGGCAATCTTTGTACAAACTATAAGGATCTTGCTTGCCTTAACTAAATCTTCAGGTGTTGCATAGGATGGTGCAATTCTTATATTGCTGTCCTTTGGATCCTTTCCATATGGGTATGTTGCTCCTGCTCCTGTAAGAATCATACCTGCATCCTTACACATTGAAACAACCTTCTTTGCACAGCCTTCCATTACATCTAATGAAATAAAGTAACCGCCCTGTGGTTTTGTCCATGCGGCAATTTCCGCATCCTTTAATTCCTTGTCAAGCATTGATAATACAGCATCAAACTTTGGTCTTAAAAGAGCTGCGTGTTTCATCATGTGTGCTTTTACACCATCAAAATCCTTAAAGAACTTAACATGTCTTAACTGATTAATTTTGTCATATCCAATAGTCTGAATGCCCATCTGTTTCTTAATAAAAGCAATATTTGCCTTTGATGTAGCCATTGCTGCCACACCTGAACCCGGGAATGAAACCTTTGATGTTGAAGCAAACTCATATACCATATCAGGATTTCCTGCTTTTTCACATTCTTCCAATATATTTAATATTTTTTCCTGTTTGCTTTCATCTTCATATAAATGATGAATTGCATAAGCATTATCCCAGAATATTCTAAAATCCTTTGCCGCCGGCTTAAGGGCCGCAAAACGTCTTACAACTTCATCTGAATAAGCCACTCCTGTTGGATTTGCGTACTTCGGTACACACCAGATACCTTTTATTGCCTCATCCTCTGATACAAGCTTTTCTACCATATCCATATCAGGACCATCTTCATTCATTGGCACATTAATCATTTCCACGCCAAAAAATTCTGTTATGGCAAAATGTCTGTCATATCCCGGAACAGGACACAACCACTTTACCTTATCTAATTTACACCAAGGTGTTTCACCTAACACACCATGTGTAAATGAACGTGACACGGTATCATACATAATGTTCAAACTTGCATTACCGAAAACTATAACATTTTTCGGTGAAACTTCCATAATATCTGCCATCATCTGTTTTGCTTCAGGTATTCCGTCTAAAAGTCCATAGTTTCTGCAATCAAAACCTACTGTTGTCTTATAGTCTGAATTTCCGTCAAGAACATTCATCATTCCCATGGAAAGATTTAACTGGTCTTCTCCCGGCTTTCCTCTTGACATATCAAGACTAATGTCTGAATCAAGAATCTTTGCATATTCTTCCTTTAATTTTACAAGTTCCTCATTTAACTGCTCTTTTGATAAAGTATTGTACCCTGCCATTATTCCTTCTCCTCACATAAAATAAATTAATTCTTCAGTACATCTATATTTTTAACCACATAATCAATCATTGATATAATTGTAAGGGCAAGGGAAATCCATATAAGAATTTCTCCTATAACATCAAATACTGCATATGGTAAATTTAATATAAGTACTATAATCATCAACATTTGAAATGTTGTTTTAAACTTTCCCCACCAACCTGCTGCAAGGACGATTCCCTGATCAGCAGCCAATGTTCTAAATCCACTGATAAACAATTCCCTGCTAATAATAATTATAACTATCCATGCAGGAATTTTATCCGGTGTAAGACAGATAAGCGCTGAACATACCAATAGCTTATCCGCTAATGGATCCATAAATTTTCCAAAATTAGTAACCAAATTATATTTTCTTGCGATTTTTCCATCAAGAAAATCCGTAAGACTTGCCAATATAAATATTGCCACTGCAATATAATTATTATATGTAATCCCATCTGCAAGTAAAAATATTACAAACACAGGAATACACAAAATTCTAAACACTGTCAATTTATTCGGTAAATTCATATAGCCTCCTAAACTTTACAAAACCAATTCTCCAATCAGGTCATAGTCATTTGTTCCGGTAACCTTTACCTTTACAAAATCTCCTGTCATCAGTTCTTCGTCTGTTACAATAAAAATATTACTGTCAACTCCCGGTATATCCATATATGTTCTTCCCATATATGCATGTTCACCGGATATATGTCCCTCTATAAGTGCAACAAACTCTCTTCCCACAAGCTTTTCAGACTTTTCAAATACAATTTCCTGTTGTAATTCCATAATTTCATTACGACGGGAGATTTTTACTTCTTCATCTATCTGGTCTTCCATATTAGCCGCCGGAGTATTTTCCTCTGCTGAATATGTAAAAACTCCAAGTCTGTCAAATTCCATTTCATCAACAAATTCCATGGTTATCTGATGGTCTTCCCGGGTTTCTCCCGGAAATCCTGTAATTAGAGTAGTTCTAAGAACAATGTCCGGAATCTTACTTCTAAGCTTTGCGATAATATCTCTTAACTGTTTATTGTCTGTTCTTCTTCCCATTCTCTTTAAAACATTATCACTGGCATGCTGAATAGGAATATCCAGATAATGGCATATCTTACTTTCTGATGCCATTACATCTATTAACTCATCATATATTTCTTCCGGATAGCAATATAATACTCTGATCCAGTACACTCCCGGAATTTTTGCCAGTTCTTTTAAAAGAACATGTAATGATTTTTTGCCATATAAATCAACACCATACATGGTTGTTTCCTGAGCCACCAAAATAAGTTCTTTTACACCGCTTTCAGCCAGCTCCTTAGCCTCTTTTAAAACGTCTTCCATCTTAACGCTTCGGTAATTTCCCCTTATTTTAGGAATAATACAGTATGTGCAATGTTTGTCACAACCTTCTGCTATTTTTAAATATGCATAACTTCCTGATGTGGATAAATTTCTCGGTGCATTTTCCCCTGCATGAATATCAATATTCTTAAGACAAAAAACCTTTTCCTTTTCCTTAAAGAAATTATTAAGTGCATCTGCAATGCTGTCTATTGCCGTTGTTCCTATGCATATGTCAATTTCAGGAATTTCTTCCTTAATTTCATAATAATAACGCTGTGCCAGACAACCTGCTAACACTAGTGCCTTGCAATTTCCTTCTTCCTTGTATCTTGCCATTTCAAAAATGGTATTAATGCTTTCTTCCTTTGCATCATTAATAAAGCAACAGCTGTTAATTACTATAATATCAGCTTCTCTTTCATCATCAGTAAACTGATAACCTGCTTTTTCAAGTATTCCCGACATATGCTCAGAATCCACAAGATTCTTATCACATCCTAATGATATAAACAGTACTTTCAAACAAAAAACTCCTTATTTTAAAATAAAGCCTAAGAAAAAGTGTCGTAACCGACACTTTATTCCTCTTCTTCGTCTTCGCCTAAAATTCTGATTTTAGAATTATATAATTCATCTACAGCTATTGATAATGGTTTCTTACCTTCTGCATTGTCAATAAGTGGTGTATCACCTGCTATTAACTGTCTTGCTCTTTTAGATGTAGCCATTACAATTGAATATCTGCTCTGTACTACCGGCTGTTCACCGTCTTCAACCTCACTGTTTGCAACTGCCATTAAATCTGAATATGATGGATGTAACATATTATTCTCCTCTCTTAAAACCTAAAATATCTTTTTTAATCTGTTCAACGAAATCCTTATCTGCTAAATCAGGATTATCATCATTTCTTATGCCATCTATGTTTTTGGCACATGTTTCAACTTTATCATTAACGACAAAATAGTCGTATTTATCTAAATTATCTGTTTCCTCTGCTGCCTTTGCCAATCTGTCATTTATAACTTCTATGCTTTCTGTATTTCTTCCCACCAGCCTTTTCTTAAGTTCCTTAGCACTTGGTGGAAGAATGTATACCATAACTGCTTCCGGCTTTTTCTCCTTAACCTGCAGGGCACCCTGAGTTTCTATTTCCAGAATAACATCTTTTCCCTGATTAATGTTATCCTCAACAAACTGCCTTGGTGTACCATAATAATGGTCTACATATCCTGCATATTCAAGTAGTGCATCTTCATTTACCATTTTTTCAAACTTGTCGTTAGTAATGAAGTGATAATGAACACCATTTATCTCATTTTCTCTCGGCTGTCTGGTTGTTACTGAAACTGAAAACTCATAATTGTCATAATTATTTTTCAAATATTCCATAACAGTTCCTTTTCCAACTCCCGAAAATCCTGAAACAATAATTAATTTTCCTTTTTTCATGGATGTCACCTCTACTCTATATTCTGAATCTGCTCTCTAACTTTTTCAATTTCTGTTTTAAGTTCAATAGCCATATCTGATATTTCTGCATCAGTTGTTTTTGATAAAGTGGTATTTGCCTCGCGGTTCATTTCCTGGGCAATAAAGTCCAGCCTTCTGCCAACAGCTCCTCCCTGAATCAGGGTATCTTTCATGGTTTTTATATGACTGTCCAATCTTACTAATTCCTCATCAACACAAATCTTGTCTGCAAATATGGTAACTTCCTGAGCAATTCGTGCCTCGTCGATGCTTGCCTCATCTAATAATTCATTAATACGTGTAGTTATTTTTTCCTTATATTCTTCTACAATAACAGGAGACTTTTCAGTAATTTTTTCAACTAATACAATCATGTCATCTAATTTTGAAATCAAATCTTTCTTCAGATGTTCACCTTCCACTCTTCTGGTTTCAACTAACTTTTCAGTTGCCTGATCAATAGCTGAAATAACAAGTGACTGTATTACTTCTTCATCATCCTGACCGCTTTCTACCGTAATAACATCAGGGCTTTTAACTATAAAGCTGGTTTTAATGTCATTATCAATGCCTAAATCTTCACTGATTTGTGCAAAGCAGTCGTAATACTCCCTGGCTAATTCCTTATTGTATCTTATGCTTTCGCTTCCCTCACCGAGGTTTTCATAAGTTACAAAAACGTCAATTTTTCCACGCTGCACGTATTTCTTCATTTCGTTACGCACCGCGCTTTCTAAGAAATTAAGCTTTCTTGGTAATTTTATTCCTAATTCTAAATATCTGTGGTTGACAGATTTCATTTCTACCGTAACTTTTCTGTCGCCTTCGGTAACTTCCGACCTGCCAAATCCTGTCATACTTTTTAGCATGTTGCCTCCTAATGAACTATTTGCCCATAATTCACTTTATTATAATTCATAGAAGCCTTACCGTCAAGGTTTGAGTTTCCTTGACTTAACCCTTATTTAATATTAAAATTTAATTTGTTACATTTTAAACAAAATTTTTAACTAATTAAGGAGACCTATATGGCTTTTGATGGAATAACCGTATCTGCTCTTGTTTCGGAATTTAATTCCCGTTTAGCAGAAGGTAGAATATATAAAATTGCCCAGACTGAATCTGATGAGCTTATGATTACATATAAGGCAGGAAAAACCCAGCATAAAATGCTTATTAGTGCTAATGCAAGTCTTCCCCTTGCTTATTTTACTGAAAATAACAAGCAGGCGCCTTTAACTGCGCCTAATTTTTGTATGCTTTTAAGAAAACATATTAATAGCGGAAGGATTTTAAGTATAACCCAGCCGGGACTTGAACGTATTATTGACTTTGAAATTCAGCATTTAGATGAATTAGGGGATGTAAAGGTAAAACATCTTATTGTTGAGCTTATGGGAAAACATAGTAACATAATTTTTACTGACGATAACAATACAATTATTGACAGTATTAAGCATGTAACTTCCGTTATGAGCTCTGTAAGACAGGTTTTGCCGGGGAAACCTTATTTTATTCCTGAAACCATGGATAAGGCTAATCCTCTTGAAATCACAAGAGAAGATTTCTTTAATATTGTTTTTTCAAAGCCTATGGCATTGTCTAAGGCAATATATACCAGTTTTACCGGAATCAGTCCTACTATTGCCGAAAGCCTGTGTTTTGAAAACAAATTAGATTCTTCAATGCCTGCCAACACTATTGTTCACGGTGACCAGAATCTTATATGGATGAGTTTTTATTCTATGATTAATAAAATTAAAAAGCAGGAATTTTCCCCTGTAATTTACGAAAAGGATGGCAAACCGGAAGAGTTTAGTGCTATCCCTCTTTCAACTTATCCTGACTGCGTTGCAACAAATTATGAAAGTATAAGTGAACTTTTAGAAACCTACTATGCTAAGAAAAATCTTTACACAAGAATGCGGCAAAAGTCAGTTGACCTACGAAAAATAGTAACTAACGCCCTTGAAAGGGAAAACAAAAAATATAATCTTCAGTTGCACCAGTTAAAGGATACTGAAAAAAAAGACAAATATAAGGTTTATGGGGAGCTTCTTACCACATACGGCTATTCAATTACTCCCGGAACTAAAGTTTTTGAAACCACGGATTTTTATACCGGAAAGCCTGTTAAAATTACTCTTGACACTACTATGTCACCAATTGACAATGCCAAGAAGTTTTTTGAAAAATACACTAAATTAAAGAGAACTTATGAAGCCCTTAGTGAAATAATAAAGGAGACCAAAGCCTCCATAACCTATTTAGAATCCATTGACGTTGCCCTTGATATTGCTGACAGCGAAGAGGATTTAAAGGCAATTTCTAAGGAATTAAGGCAAACCGGTTATATTAAACATAGCTCTAAGGATAAAAATAAAAAAGACAGGGATAAAAGCAAGCCCCTTCATTTTATATCCTCTGACGGATTTGATATGTATGTGGGAAAAAACAACATCCAAAACGAAGAGCTTACTTTTAAGATTGCCACTGGAAATGACTGGTGGTTTCACAGCAAAACCTTCCCCGGCTCTCATGTTATAGTCAAATGTAATAACAAAGAGCTTCCTGATAATACTTTTGAGGAAGCTGCAAGACTTGCAGCCTTTTACTCAAAGGGTTCTAATCAGGATAAGGTTGAGATAGATTACATTCAGAAAAAACACATAAAGAAGGTTGCCGGTGCCATGCCCGGTTTTGTAATTTATCATACTAATTTTTCCATGACTATTGCCCCTGATATTTCAGGCATTAAAGAAGTCAAATAAATTTATTTGTAATTTAAAAGACAGGTATCTGATTTCATTAAAGAAATTTCTACCTGTCTTTTTATACTTTTTACGATTTTAATGTCAGCTATTATCCTAACAAATCATTATATAACTGCTGGTATTTTTCAGCTGATGCCTTCCATGAGAAATCAGCCTTCATAGCCCTTTCAACCATCTTGTTCCAATCACGTTTTTTATCATAAAATACATGTTCTGCGTATCTTACCGTACCCATCATCTCATGAGCATTATAATTGCTAAATGAGAATCCTGTACCTGTATTTTCGTATTCATTGTAAGGCTGTACCGTATCTTTTAATCCACCGGTTTCGCGGACTATCGGAAGTGTACCATATCTTAAACTCATAAGCTGACTAAGTCCACACGGTTCAAAGAGAGATGGCATAAGGAATGCATCACATGCGGCGTAAATCTTATGAGATAACTCCTCTGAATAGAAAATATTGGCAGATACGTCTTTTCCATATTTCCAGTCAAAATGTCTGAACATATTTTCGTATCTTTCTTCCCCTGTTCCTAAAATTACAAACTGAACTGCATCCTGACACAACTCATCCATAACGCATGCTATAAGATCAAGTCCCTTCTGATCCGTAAGTCTGCTTACAAGTCCTATCATCATTTTCTTTGGATTAACCTCTAATCCCAATTCCTTCTGCAGTGCTGTTTTATTTTTAACCTTTTCTTTTCTAAAATTCTCTACTGAGAAATTTTTGGCAATAAGGTTGTCTGTAGCCGGGTCATATTCCTTGTAATCAATTCCGTTTACAATTCCTCTTAAGCAGTTTGACCTTGCCCTCATAAGTCCATCTAAGCCTTCCCCATAAAACGGTGTTTTTATTTCCTGAGCATATGTATCACTAACTGTTGTTACCATATCAGCATAAACAATTCCACCCTTTAAGTAATTTCCATTATCATAATCCTTTAACTTATCAGATGTGAAATAATAATCTGATAGTCCTGCAATATCCTTTATGGTATCTATATCCCATACACCCTGGAATTTAAGGTTATGTATTGTCATAATCGACTTAATTCCACGATAGAAATCGCCATATGCGAAACTGTCATGTAAATATACAGGAATAAGTCCTGTCTGCCAGTCATGACAATGTATAACGTCAGGTCTGAAATCAATTACCGGAAGTGCTGACAACACAGCCCTTGAGAAAAATGCAAATTTTTCAAGGTCATATCTCACATCACTGTATGGCTTGTCTCCTGCAAAATAATATTCATTGTCAATGAAGTAATATTTAACCCCTTCATATTCCATTTCCATTATTCCAACATACTGTCTTCTCCAGCAAAGGTCCATGTAAAAATGATTTAAATAAGTCATTTTATCCTTCCACTTCTGGTTCATACACATATATTTAGGAATAATAACTCTAACATCGTATTCTTTTTTGTCAAAACATTTTGGTAGTGAACCTACAACATCTGCAAGACCACCGGTCTTAATAAAAGGTGCACATTCTGATGCAACGAATAAAATTTTCTTCATAGTTTTACCTCCGGTTCATATTTTTCTTAAGTATATAATACTAAAAATGTCTGATAAATAAAAGGTATTTTTATCTGCATTTGTATTCTAACCTGATTTTATCTGCAATTAATGCAATAAATTCTGAATTGGTAGGCTTACCCTTTTCCGCATTAATGGTGTAGCCAAACAATTCATCAATGGTGTCCATTCTTCCCCTGTTCCACGCAACTTCAATAGCATGTCTTATAGCTCTTTCCACTCTGCTTGATGTGGTCTGAAACTTCTTTGCAATGGTTGGATAAAGAATCTTTGTAATGGAATTAAGCATTTCCGGGTCATTAACCGACATAATAATTGCCTCTCTTAAATACTGATAGCCCTTAATATGAGCCGGAACTCCCACATCATGTATGATGTTTGTAACGTCCCCTTCAATATTTCTTTCCATAAACTGCTTTTTATCCTCATATGGAGCAATAAGCTTTTTATTTTCAGGTATTTTTCTGTTATATGAGCTTACGCTTTTTATTCTGTCAACAATCATATCCATTTCAAAGGGCTTTAACATATAGTAACCTGCCCCCATGCCAAAGGCATCCTGAATTACTGTCTCATTGCTTATGGCTGATGCAATTATGAAAAAAGGCAATTTAATCATACTGCCATCATTATGTATTTTGTTCATCAGTGACAGTCCGTCCATCTTTGGCATAATCAAATCAAGTATAACAACATCAGGGTTATTCTTCTTTATCATATCATATGCTTCTTCCCCATTAGTTGCCTTGCCAACTACCTCAATTTCACTGTCATCTGATAATTTATCACAAATATTGCTTATTATCTTCTCATTATCATCTACTATGGCTACGTTAATTTTCTCATTTTTTCTGCCATAATTTGTATTAATCACTCTATTTATACTGCTATTTCCCGTATTACTGATTATCATCTATCCTCCTGTTTGTCAAAATACAGTACTGTTTGAATTCTTTTGACAAAGAAGATTATAGATTGTATTTTGTTCCAGTTCAACTTAAAGAAATCGCATAAAAACCCATAATTCGACAAAGGGGTTTACATATAATTTTTTATGTAACATAAAAAGATTAAATACATCAATAAATCGCCAATTTAAAGTCGATTTTTTTACTGAAATGTCGATAAAAAATTAATTAATATAAACAATCATTTTTTCCTTATCTGACAATTCAATAACGTAACCATCTCTTAATTCGTAATACACTTTTGGCTTTAACAAAGTACCATTAACCCTTGTTCCATTAGTGGATGCATAGTCAGCCACCCTGTATTTTCCGTCTTTATATGAAATAACCACGTGTATTTTTGATATATAAGTCTCCGGTATTACAATATTGGCATTTTCCCTTCCAATGGTAAAAGGACTTTTGTTTATAACGTATTTTTTATTATTGTAAATAACCATTGCCTCCGGCTGCTGTGCCACCGGACGTCTTACAGGTTCTTCCTCTTTTTTATAATGTCTTGTAATGTTTTTTTTGCTTAAATCCTTTTTCTTTTTTAATTCTAAATGCGCCTCAGTAAAAGGATTTAACACCATTCCATCCAATCCCTCACAATCATTCATAAATGTATAGGCATCCATTGCTGCCATTCTTATAAGTGAAAATGTATTCATATAGTCCTCCGGTATCTGTTCATAAGAAGTAAATACCGGAAGAAGTCTTGCACGATTTCCATCTTTAACAATGTCAGGAGTCATTGATACCCCTTCCATTACCTCATCATATATTTCACAACCATCAAAGCCTGCCCTTACTGCCATAATTATTTCGGCATTTTGAAGCATATTCACAATATCCTTCCTTTTTACTTTCTTTTCAGGCTTCTTGTTGTATTTTTTTATCATGTCCTCTATTTCATAAGCCAGTTGAATATTATTTCTTCCCATAAATAATTCCTTTCTGCTATCAATTTTTCTATGGTATCACAGGTTAAACAAACCCTTTTATTGATTATACTACATTTTTTGCAAGTTTGGGTATTTTTCTATGCATAGGACAAAACCGTCAAACAATTTATATTTAAATGCCTTCCAATCAACAAATATCATTATCTTTTCCTACTTCTTACGTATCCTTCCTCAATATTCCTAAATACTCCTCATAGACAAACACTCTATTTCTCGCAGCATTGGTGGTCTCCTGCAAAATACCAAGTTCGACGAGCTTCTTTACTGCCGTAGCTACTGTATTATAACTAATACCTAATTTCTTAGCAGTTCTCTTAATATCAATAATCGGATATTGCTCGATATAATCAAACACAGCCCTCAAATTATCTTTACTTCTAGTGGTTTTCGGAAGCTTTTCTATGTTAGTTTCATGCAATACAGAAAGCTGACGAATTGTTTCTAAAGAATCAGATGCTGCTTTACTCACTGATTCCAAAAAGAATCTTATCCATTGTTCAAAGTTTCCACTTCTTCTAACTTCACTAATTCGGTCATAATATTCTACCTGGTTTTTTTTCAAAAAATATGATATATAAATGACTGGTTTTGCAAGCAATCCCTGTTCCATCAGATAAAGAAGTATTAAAAGTCTTCCGATTCTTCCATTGCCGTCCAAAAATGGATGTATTGTCTCAAACTGATAGTGAATCAATGCTACCCGAATCAATGAATCATAATCCGTATTCTCATTAATATATTTTTCTAAATCATCCATGGCTTCTTGCATATCATCTACATTTGGAGGAATATATCTTGCATCTTTTAATGAGCAGTTGGCTGGCCCAATCCAGTTTTGAGAATGTCTAAACTCTCCCGGCGTCTTATCCTGTCCACGAACATTTTCCATTAATACTTCATGTATTTCTCTTATTAATCTGCAACATAAAGGTAATTCTTCCAGACGCTTTAATGCATACTGTGTTGCTTTCACATAATTAATGACATCTGAAACATCCAGATTTGCATTTGTTTCCACTTCCGGATCTAGCACATCATCAAGAGTGCACTGTGTTCCTTCTATTTGTGAGGAAATTAATGCTTCTTTTCTAACATACATTAATATAAACAAATCCGCATTTGAAATTAACTGTGATGCAGTATCTAGTTTTACAAGTTGTTTATTGGCATCTACTAAAAGTCTTACCATTTCCTCATCCATTTTAATTTTTGGCATTGGCGGTAATGGATTTGGTTTAAAAGATTGATAAGTAGCCTCTCCTGTTAAATTGTCAACATACGTTCCTGCTCGACTCATAAAATTTCACCTCTTTTTGAAATAATTATACTGATTATACCTCTTTTATTTCAAAAAGTCACCGTGTTTTTGAAATAGATCTATTATTTTTTGTGCCTTATTTCAAAAAATCTTTTTTTGCAACTGCTATAACTGCTTTTGCTCTCATGTATTCCCCATAACCTATTAGAAAGACTTTTGTGGTTAATTGTAATCCAACATATTTTCTATAAATATTCCGTACCCTTTAGTTGGATCATTAACAAAAACATGGGTTACAGCCCCAATAATGTGCCCATTTTGAATAATGGGAGAGCCACTCATTCCCTGAACTATCCCATTGGTCTTTTTTAAAAGTTCTTGGTCAGTAACTTTAATAACCATATTTTTTTCCTTATTGTTTACATTTATTTCCTCAATTTCTATATCATAATATTCAACATTTCCATTAGTAATAAACTGTATTTTTGCATCTCCTTTTTCTATTTCATCGTGGAATGCCACTTCCATTTTTTTCAGATTATATTTTGAAACTATGTCACTGTTGATTGTTCCTGACAAGCCGCAAAATCTGTTATCCTCTATATTTCCCAATACATTATTTTCATTGTAAAGTATTGTTCCGCAAAGTCCTCCCGGTTTGCCTTTTTCACCTTTTTTTACTCCCCATATATTGGCATTATATATGGTTCCATTATGGGATGATAACAGTTTGCCCGTGTCTATGTCACTGATTCCATGACCTAATGCCCTGTACTTTCCGTCATCTGTTACATATGTTATGGTTCCAATTCCCTGAGAATCGTCTCTTACCCATATTCCCAGCATATATTCACCGTCACTGTTTCTTTCAGGTTTAATTTTCACAGCTCTTATTCCCGTTTCATTTCTTACTGTAAGTAACACTTCTTTATTGCCGTTTTCATTTATCAAATATGATAACTGTGCCTTATTACTTACACTTATGTCATTAAATTTTACAATGTACTCCCCTTCATTTACTTTGTTTTTTGCAGGAGATATTTTATCCCCTGTTCCTGTATCAATGTCACCGGTTCCGATTATCATTACCCCCTGGGTTTTCAAATATAATCCTACAGGAAGTCCCACAGGATAGGCATATTCTTTATCCACTACCTTTACATTGGTATTTTTTAAATCAAAAATACCGAACAGCTTATATTTGCCCTTATAATTTCCCTTTTCACCGGAATATATATCATTTTCCCCTGATAATTTCACAGTATTTTCCCCTGTAACATCCAGCGAAACAGGCATTGAAAACTGATATTTTGTAACTTTGTTTGTTCCCACAAATATTGTATCCGGCAGGTTATTTTTTACATATAATGCTCCTGAAACAAGTATTACAATAAGTGCCGCCAATATTGATGCAATAATGCATTTTTTATATATTTTCATCATATTCATCCCTCCTGATATTATTCCCTTATTTTTCTATCATAATCACCTATGTGTTCCATCCCCTTTTTCTTAAAAATACCAAAAAAAGAAGGAAAACATAATCTTTAACCGATTAATGTTCTCCTTCTTAATATTCCAAAAAACTCAACTTTAAACCAAGTTACTTTTTGTTCTGTCTGCCATATCTTTCATTTCAATTGCGTGGGCAATTGCGGCATCTGTCATAGTTCCGTCACCATTAATTCTGACAATTTCTTTTATTGATTCTTCTCTGGTTAATTTCACAATATTTGTAGCTGTGGAATTATCTTCCATGTCTTTTTTTATAAGATAATGACTATCTGCCATTGCTGCTATCTGAGACAAATGTGATATACATATAACCTGATGATTTGCGCTTATTTTTGCAAGTTTTTCAGCCACCATGCTGGCTGTTTTGCCACTTATACCTGTGTCAATTTCATCAAAAATCAAAGTTTCAATTTCATCCTCTCCTGCGAGAAGAGATTTAATTGCAAGCATTATTCTTGATAATTCACCGCCGGATGCCACCTTAGCAAGAGGTCTTACAGGCTCACCGGGATTAGTGGATATCATAAATTCCACATTATCAAATCCTTTATCTGTTATCTTATCCTTTTTTGTAATATTTATCTTAAAATCAACAGATAAGAAATTCAAATCCTTAAGTGCATCAGTTATGCTATTTTCTAACTCTTTTGCAGCTGTTTTTCTCATCTTTGAGGCTCTTTCCGACAGCACCTGAAGCTTCTCCCGGCTTTCTGTTATTAATCCTTTAATTTGGTCAATTTTTTCACTATAATTATTTAATTCATCAAGATATGACTGTTTCTTATCCTGATACTGCAAAATATCATCTATGGTCTTCCCATATTTTAATTTTAAATGGTTTATGGTATCAAGCCGCTCACTTATTCTGCTTACTTCCCTTGGGTCATATTCTAATTCACCGGTATAATCAGAAATCTCTGCCGACAAATCCCTACAAACGGAATCTATATCAAACAAAGTCTCCTTAAATCCGTTTATTTTTTCGTCAAAATTACTTATGGAGCTTATTTCCTGTGTTGCCTTAGATATTAACTCACCTGCTGACTGCATACTGTCATAACCTATAAGTCCATACACAGATGACAGGGTTTCCACTATATTTTCGCTATTGGACAACTTCTTATACTGCTCTTCAAGCTCCTCATCCTCACCGGGAATAAGATTGGCATTTTCTATTTCATTTACTTCATACATAGAAAACTCAATCTCCCTCATCCTTTGTGCCTCATCTATATTATAGGATGACAGCCGGGACTTAAGTTCAGTATAATTACCATATTCAGCAGATAATCCCTTTAAAATATCCGCCATTTCCTTTTTAGCATATTTATCAAGAATATTTAAATGATTAGAAACATATAATAATGACTGGTGTTCATGCTGACCGTGAATGTCAACTAACATTCCCATTACTTTTTTTAAAACATTAACATTAACTGTCTCACCATTTATTTTTGACACGCTTCTGCTTTCTGATATTTTTCTTGAAACAGTAATAATATTTCCCTCTTCCATAAAAATATCCATCAGCTTAAGCTTAGAAGCACAAACTTCATCTACCTGAAATGTCAGTTCCACTAAGGCAAACTGTGCTCCTGTACGGATAATATCCTTAGATACTTTATTTCCCAGGGCAATATTAACAGAGCCTAAAAGTAATGACTTTCCGGCTCCCGTTTCACCTGTAAGCACAATCAGACCTTTGCTAAAATCTACATCAGCTTCTTTAATTAATGCAAGATTCTTTACATGTAAATTAATTAACATATTTCCTCCTTCTGTGCTCATCTCCCGTTTTTAATATTTAAATAGCCTCTTCTATACGTGCTTTTACTACCGGTGCATCTTCCTTTGTTTTAATGATACACATAATTGTGTCATCTCCTGCTATACAGCCAACAACATTTTCAATACTCATGGCATCTACAGCTGCACCAACTGCCATTGCCATACCTGAAACAGTCTTTATAACAAGAATGTTCTCAGCTATTTCCATTTTTAAAATGCCGTCACTTAATACTCTTAAATACTTTCCGTAAATGCCACCTAATGCACTTACTGCAATGGAGTATTTCTGTCCACCATCCGGTGAAACTGATTTGGTAAGGTTAAGCTCTCTAATATCTCTTGATATTGTAGCCTGTGTTACCGTAAATCCTTCCTTTTCCAATAATGCTGCTAACTCATCCTGAGTTTCAACATTTCTTTCAGTTATTAATTCAATTATTTTACGTTGTCTCTTTGTCTTCACTTTTACCTTTTCCTATCTTAATTTATCTTTTACTGCCTGTAGGAAACTGCTTTCATCAAGTTTTGCAATTTCCGTAGTTTCATCAGCAACACTGATTCTTATTATATCACCGGATACTATATTGTAAATGCCGTCACCGTCAAAAGCAACAGTTCTTCTTTCTTCATTTGGTGTTCTGCTTTCACCTATTACAACCTCAATTTCATCATTTTTTGAAAAAATGATGCTTCTGTTAGTTAAAGTATGAGGGCAAATAGGGGTCAGCATAATCAAATGAGAATCCGGTCTTGCCAAAGGTCCTCCTGCTGAAAGATTATAAGCCGTAGACCCTGTTGGAGTGGACAATATAATACCGTCCGCCTCAAAATTGCCAAGAAGCTGTCCATTTACGAATACTTCATATCTTGTGATTGCCATATCAGCTGCTCTATGTATAACGATGTCATTTAAAACCGTAGATTCATATATGACATTATTATCCCTTATTATTTCACCCTTTAACATCATCCTGGATTCCACATTAAATCTGTCATCCATTAATCTGTCAATGGCTGATTCTACATTTTCCGGAGAGATTTCCGCTAAAAAACCAAGAGTTCCTTTATTCACTCCCACAAATACCACATCAAGCTTCATCAAATCCTTTGCAGTATGTAAAAGAGTTCCGTCTCCACCTATACTTATAACACACTCTGTGTCTTTTGGAAACTCATTTGCATCAAGAACCCTGAAATCTCCCGTTGTAATGTCCACATTATCTGCTAAATAGCATTTACCACCTTTTAGCTTAATGTATTCAGAAGTTTTTTTCGCTAAATTCAATTCTTTATCTTTATAGCTGTTTGATACAATGCAAAAATTCTTCAAATTAAACACCTCTATTTATCAAGTTCCATATGTGAACACTCCACTACTTCACTTGGATTTACATTATTTTCCTGAAAATCTTCCCCTTCTTTTAATTTTTGTAAGTACAGTAAATATTCAATATTTCCCTCCGGTCCCTTTACCGGCGAAAAATCTAAATTAATAATTCCAAATCCTATGCTTTTTGCATATTCAATTACCATTTCTATAACCTGTGTATGTACTTTTTTATCTCTTACAACACCTTTTTTCCCAACGTTTTCCCTGCCTGCCTCAAACTGTGGTTTAATGAGACACACTATCTGTCCGTTTTCACTTAGCAGTTCTCTGACAGGAAGTAAAACTTTAGTTAATGATATAAATGATACATCAATGGACGCAAATTCAATTACGTCATCAATGTCATCCTGTGTAACATACCTTATGTTAGTCCTATCCATGCATACAACTCTGTCATCCTGAACTAATTTCCATGCAAGCTGTCCATGTCCCACATCCACAGAATATACCTTTACTGCTCCATTTTGTAACATACAGTCTGTAAATCCTCCTGTGGAGGCACCAACATCCATACATATTTTGTTGTCAACACACACACCGAATTTGTCCATTGCCTTTTCTAACTTAAGACCGCCACGGCTTACATATTTAAGAGTTTTATCTCTTACCTCTATATTTACCTTTTCATCAAAAGAAGTTCCTGCTTTATCTTCCCTTACGTTATCCACAAAGACAATACCACTCATTATTATTGCCTTAGCCTTTTCCCTTGAAGGTGCAAGACCTCTTTTCACCAGTAATACATCTAGTCTTTCTTTCATTTCAGTAAACCCATTACCTTTTCATATATTTTTTTATCACTTATTCCTAATCTGTCTCTTAATTCTTCCACTGAGCCCTGTTCAACAAATTTATCCTCTATTGCCATAACTGAAACTTTAGTGTTTAAGTTATTTTCCTGAGCATAAGCTTCAACACTTTCACCAAATCCGCCTTTTTTAATAGCTTCCTCAACTACAATTATGTTTTTATGGTTCTTAGCAAGATTTTCAATCATACCATAATCCACAGGCTTTATAAATCTTGCATTTACAAAGGTTACATTTATGCCATTATTTTCAAGGTTGCTTACTGCTTTTTGTGTTTCCTCAACCATATTTCCCACAGCGATTATGGCAATGTCTCTACCTTGCTTTATAATTTCACTTTTGCCATATTCAAATTTATAATTATCATTATGGCTTATATAGGCACTGCCTCTTGCAAATCTGACTGCCACAGGAGCGTCAAAATCCATTGCAAACTCCAGTGCTTCTTCTAATTCCCTTTTATCCTTAGGTGCTATCATTGTAAGGTTAGGAATTGCCGACATAAAAGATATATCAAAAATTCCCTGATGGGTTTCCCCATCTCTTCCTACAAGTCCTGCCCTGTCCACTATAAATGTAACAGGAAGTTTTTGAAGACATACATCATGTAATATTTCATCATATGCTCTCTGGTAAAAAGAAGAATATATGGAAATTACAGGCTTATAACCTGATGCTGCCAGTCCCGCCGCAAAGGTTACTCCATGTTCTTCCGCTATTCCCACATCAAAGAAACGCTTTGGATATTTCTTTGCAAACAAATCAAGTCCTGTTCCGTCTCTCATTGCTGCAGTAATTGCAACTATCTTCTTATTTTTTGAGGCCAGTTCTACAAGTTTTTTTGAAAAAACATCTGTGTACGTCATAGTCTTCTTATGCACCGTTTCTAATCCGGTTTCAATATGAAAACTGTTAATTCCATGATATTTTGACGGATTTTCCTCTGCAAAGGTATATCCTTTTCCCTTTTTGGTTTTAACGTGTATAACTATGGGATGCTCAATTTTAAGGGCATCATTGAAAATATCTATCATTCCGTTAATATCATGACCGTTTACAGGTCCGATATAGGTTATACCTATATCATCAAACAATCCGCCATGGATAATAAGATTTTTAAGATTATCCTTTGTTTTTTTTACACTTTTAACCAGTTTCTGACCTATTCCCGGAATTTTGCTTAATGAATGCTCCACATCAATTTTAAAATCATTATAATGTTCACCAACCCTGAACTTATTTAAATAATTTGACATGCTTCCTACATTTTCAGAAATGGACATATCATTGTCATTTAAAATAATAACGAAATTCTTGTTTAATGAAGCCACATTATTTAAAGCCTCCAACGCCAACCCTCCTGTAAGGGCTCCGTCACCAATTACAGCTACAACCCTGTTGTCATTTCCATTTAAACTGTTAGCTACCGCCATTCCAAGAGCTGCGGAAATAGATGTTGAACTGTGACCTGTGTCAAAGCTGTCACATTCACATTCATTTCTCTTAGGGAAACCGCTTAACCCGTCAAGCTGTCTTAAAGTATCAAACTGATTTTTTCTTCCTGTTAAGATTTTGTGGGTATAAGACTGATGTCCCACATCCCACACAATTTTATCTTCCGGTAAATTAAGTACCGCATGAAGTGCAATAGTAAGGTCTACCGTTCCTAAATTAGAAGCTAAATGCCCTCCAGTTTTGCTGACAGAAGAAATAAGAAATTCCCTTATTTCCTGCGCTAACTTAGGATAATCACTTCTGGATATTTTTTTTATATCATTTGGTTTATTAATATTATCTAATATTTTACCCATTGTTTTCTCACTAAAAAATTTATTTATCTCTATCTATAAGCTTTACAAATAAAAACTTCAAGAATGCATCATCTTTATTTAAACTCTCTAATAATTCAATGGCATCCCTTGAATATCTCTTAACATGCTCCTTAGAGATATTTACACCAAGTAAAGAAACATATGTAGTTTTGTGATTTTTTTCGTCGCTTAAAACTGCCTTTCCTAACTGATTAGTATCTCCCGTTACATCCAGAATATCGTCCTGTATCTGGAAAGCCACACCTATGCTTTTAGCAATCTTTTCTACTATATCTATTTCTTCCGCTTTTGCTCCTGCAAGTATGGCTCCTGCCATCATTGAACCTTCAATAAGAGCTGCTGTTTTTAAATTATGAATATAATTAATGGTATCAATGGACATTTCTTTTCCTTCATTTTCAACGTCTACCGTCTGTCCTCCCACCATTCCATATATTCCTGCTTTTCTGGCAATAGTCTGCATGGCTCTTATGGCACGTTTTGGATACTTGCTGTTCATTACTGCATCAGACATTATTTCATAAGCATAATTAAGCAATGCATCTCCTGCAAGTATTGCCATATTTTCACCGAATTTAGCGTGAGTTGTAAGCTTACCTCTTCTGTATTTATCATTATCCATTGCCGGTAAATCATCATGTACTAACGAATATGTGTGTATCATTTCTATGGCAGCCATAAAAGGATATGCCTCCTCTTCCTCGCCTCCAAATAATTTAAGTGTCTCTAATAATACAAGAGGACGCAAACGTTTTCCCCCGGCTTTTACACTATAATTCATTGCATCAATTACTGTCTGCTGTAATCCTTCTTCAGTAGGACAAAAACTATATATAATGTCTGTTACCTTATCGATTTTGTTATTATATAATATCTGTAATTTATCCATTTATATTACCTTCTTCTATTATTTTAATCTGCTTTTCCATGGAATCTAATTTTTCATTACATTCCTTAATAAGCGTTAACCCCTGATTGTAAAGTTCAAAGGAACGGTCAAGGGTAACGTCTTCTTTTTGCATCTCTGCAATAATACTTTCTATTTCATTAAAACTCTCTTCTACAGATTTTTTATTTTCACTCATGGCTACTCCTTACTTTCCTGAAAAACTTCCACTACCTTTGCTTTAATTGTGCCATCTTTAATAATAAGTGACATTTCATCATCTGCTTTTACCTGACTCACAGAGGTAAGTGGTTTCTTATTGCCATCTGTTACATATGCAAAGCCTTTTGATATTTTATTAAGTGGTGACATTCCATTTAGTCTCTCTGCATAAATCTGAAGCTTATGTTTTCTATCATTTAATACATCATTTAATTCTTTGGATAACTTAGTCATTAACTCATCACTGTACTGTCTCCTACTTTGAAGCTGATTAACAGGACTAAATAAATTAACTGACGTTTCATAGGACTTAAGACTTTTTCTGTATATTTTTAATTTATTGTCTATTGACGAAAAAAGCAGTCTGCTATAATTTAGCTGTTTTTCCATAAATTCACTGTAATCAAACACTGCCAGTTCCGCCGCCGCAGATGGTGTAGGTGCCCTCATATCAGCTACAAAATCAGCTATTGTAAAGTCAGTTTCATGACCTACTGCAGATATAACAGGCGTATCGCAGTCAAAAATTGCCTTAGCTACAATTTCCTCATTAAACGCCCACAAATCCTCTATGCTTCCACCACCTCTGCCAACTATAATAACGTCTAAATCCATGGAATCTAAACATCTTATGGCATTAACAATATCCACTGCCGCTCCCTGTCCCTGAACAAGACACGGATATAAATACAACTGTACAAAAGGATTTCTTCTTTTTGAGATGTTTATAATATCCTGTATTGCAGCCCCTGTACTTGCAGTACAGATACCTACTTTAGTTGCATACTTTGGAATAGGCTTTTTGTACATTTTATCAAAAAGACCCATTTCCTCTAACTGGGTTTTCAGTTGTTCAAATCTCTGGTACAAAAGACCTGTGCCCTCTAAAATAATCTGCTTTGCGTATAACTGATATTTTCCGTCTCTTTCGTATACACTAACACTTCCAAGAGCAATTACTTTCTGTCCCTCTTCAAGTTTAAACTTTAACCCTTTTCTGTTTCCGGCAAACATAACTGCAGATATGACACCGGTACTGTCTTTTAATGTAAAATAAATATGTCCTGATGTATGATATTTGCAATTACTTATTTCACCTTTTATATATATGTTATTTAATGCAAAATCAGCATTAAACATATTTTTAATATAAGCATTCACCTGACCTACGGAATATACAGATGCCATTGCCTTCTCCTAAATTCTAATATAATTTCGCCAATATTCCATTTACAAAGGAAGAAGATTCTTCTCCGCCATATTTTTTAGCTAAATTAATTGCCTGATCTATGGCAACCTTCTGAGGGACTTCTTCATCCATTTTCATTTCATAATATGCTAAACGAAGTATGGTAAGATCAACCTTTGACATACGTTCCGTACTCCAGCCTACAGCTACTTCATTAATTTTTTTGTCTATTTCTTCTATGTTTTTCTCTATATCAATCACTCTGGCAGTTATATATTCCCTGTCTGCCTCTTTTGCTATAATGGGGTCTTCTTTATTTTCGTTTATATCATTTTGATTTTCAATAAGCATATCTAACTGTTTTGCCACTTCATTAGCCGCATGGAAATCATTACTAAACAGCAATAAGAAAGTACACTCTCTGGATTTTTCCCTTTTCATAATTATATCCTTTCAAAAACATGTCAATTATAAGCCTTACGGCTTCTACTGCAAAAAGGGTGCCTCTAAGGCACCCTTTAAAAGTCCTGATTAATTCGATAAAACATTAGAAATATTTACATTTACTCCGGCAACTTCCATGCCTGTCATATTTTCAACTGTAGTTTTAACTTTATCCTGTACCTTGTTTGAAATTTTAACAATGTTTTCATTCATTCTGAGAACAATTGATAAATCAATAACTACTGTATTTTCGTCCACTTTAACTCTAACGCCTTTTGAAAGCTTTTTCATTCCTAATCTTGCCACAATCTCTGCCGTAATGTTTCCTGCCATAGCAAGCACTCCGTCCACTTCCATAGCCGCCATAGCTGAAATAACAGCTAAGACATCGTCACTAATGTGTACTTCTCCTAATTCCGAATTATCATTTATTATATATGTGTTTCTTTCAGCTTCCATGTATACCTCCTGGATATTAAAGTCATTCTATCCTTGTAAGTATACCATTAAACCTTTTTTTTTACAACTACCGTAAAGAATGAGTCATGAATTTTTATTCAACATTTTTTAATGCCTCATCCATAGGTACCTTCTTTATCTTTCTAAACTGCAATATAGCAACTAAACCATATGATACAATTCCCAGAACAAACATTTCCACATACACCTTTGGAGCAATGTATAACGAAAGCCATCCTGTATAATCTTTCATCATTTCAAAATAAATAACTTCAATTATTTCCTTTGAAATAATGATGCTTAATAAAATAGATATTACTACAACCCAGGTTGTTGCCATTAAATATAACCTGGCAATTTCTCCATTGTTATATCCCAATATTTTTACCATGGAAATGGAGTTTGTATTCTTTTCAATAATAAGCTTAGTAAGCAAATATATTAAAATTACAAATAGCACAACTGCAAAAATATTTATAAGATAGAATATTTGTCCCATGGAAACATTAAGCTGTCTTGATGTTTTGGTTAAATCATCCTCTGTAATACAGGAAGCAACATCTTTTTCCTTAATATTTAACTCCTTATTTGAAAAATATCCAGTGTAATAATCATCATCTTTATCAAATACCTTGCAGAATTCCTTATTGGACATAAATATTACCAGACCTGCCGGATATTCCACTGTACCCTTTATTTTGAATTTGTACTTTTTACTGCCATACTTCTCTTTTAAGGTAATGGTATCCCCTGCATTTACTCTATACTTCTGGCTAAAAGTATTAGAAACATAATATCCGTCACTTACATCATCTTTTAAATATTTGCTGTTATTTTCAATTCCATAAATACTTATATCCTCTTTCAGGCTGTATTTGCTAAATTCAAGACTGTTTAAACAATACTTTTCCGCCTCATCATCTTTTACATCCACCGGATTTTTAAGAACATACTGATAATTTGCCATCATATTGTCTACTATTTCATCCTGGTATTTTTCCAAAAGAGGATGCATCATAAGACCAAACATAAGCAAAATATTTGCAAAAGCGATACCTACAAATAAAGTAATATAGCTTACCTTATTTTGGAATATGATTCTTAATCTGAATCTGCTCATAAACTTAAATGCCGGAAGTTTAAAGGCTTTTTTGTTTTTCTTTTTGCTTAAATCCCTTCTGATAAATTTAAGAGGACTAAGTTTAAGCTTCTTATAAAGAGATATAAAATTAACCACCAGCATAATTATAAGAGGTACAACTGTTGTTAAAATAAATGCTTTTCCATTCCAGATAGTAACATATGTAGGCAGTGAATAACTTCCGTAATACATACTTGCAGCAACATATTTAAAGGCTGTATATCCTAATATATTACCTATAACAGCTGCAACTAAAGACACCATTATTGGCAGGAATATATAATGCCTTATTAATTCTGTCCTTGTATAGCCTGATGCCCTAAGAGTTCCTATTACCGCTGCTTCCCTGGTTATAGTGTGATTAATTGTTACGGCAAAAACAAATGCCATTATTACAATAAGTATGTACAAAAGCACCAGCATCATTGACTGATCCCCCCCAATATCGTCCCCTGTAAACTGAATTGCATTGTTCTGATATCTTGGAATATATATTTCCACATTATTCTGAACCATATATACGTCTTCAACCATTTTTTCAAGGAATTTGTCAGACATTTTCTTTTCTTTTGTTTCATTTACCGGCTCATTACGGTACTTCCATACATAGCTGTAACTAATATTATGGTCAAATGCTTCAAAAACATCATCTTTAACTATAGCCACACCAAACAAAACCGCATCAAACATCAAATCATTATTATCTGAATACAATGCACTAAAATCTGACAATGCCACTAAACCTGATACCTTAAATTCCTTATCTCCTACCCTGATTTTGTCCCCTACTTTAACCTTGTTGTTGTCAGCATACATTCTGTCAATTGTGATTTCATTGTCATTTTCAGGCATTTCGCCTTTCATAAGGCAGATTTTATTTACTTCTTTTCTGTCTTTAAACACTCTTAAAGTGCTGTCATTTTTGCCATCCATATTACTGTCGGTATCAATATCCTTATAGAAATTTTCATACAAAGTAACATTTTCTTTTTCTATTTCCTTTATAAGGTCATTGTCTGCCTTTTTATCAAGAACAAAATGTCCGTCCTCAATATTATGCTTTTCAAAGCTTTCATCGTAGGCTGTTTTCATGCTGCCTGCGGCAACTAAAAAGCCTGATATAAAGCCAATGGTAAGGGTCATAAAAAGAAAAATAACAAGATACTTGCTAAAATCTTTTTTAAGTTCTCTAAATATTCTTTTTCTCAATGGATTCTTCATTTAAGCCACCACCTTACCAGTCCAAATCACTTGCTGATACTTTATTTTTATTTTCAAAGCTGTCTCTGATTTTTCCGTCCTTTAATTTAATAACCTTATCTGCCATGTTCTTTATTGCGTCATTGTGGGTAACCATAATAACGGTATTCCCATATTTTTTATTTACATTTTCAATTAACTTAAGGATTTCTTTTGATGTATTGTAATCTAACGCTCCTGTAGGTTCATCACAAAGAAGAATGTCCGGATTTTTTACTATTGCCCTTCCTATTGCTGTTCTTTGCTGCTGGCCTCCTGATAACTGGTTAGGAAGCTTATGTCTGTGTTCATAAAGTCCTAAAGTTTTTAACAAATCATCAATTTCTAAAGGATTATCGCTAAGATAAGCTCCTACTTCTATATTTTCCTTAACGTTTAAGTTAGGAATAAGATTGTACATCTGAAATACATATCCTAAATGTTTTCTTCTGTAATAAGTTAATTCCTTTTCTTTCATGTCAGCTGTTTTTTCACCGTTAATACTTATATATCCACTGTCGGCACTGTCAATTCCGCCTATTATATTAAGTAATGTGGATTTTCCTGAGCCTGATGGTCCCAGCAATACGCACATTTCACCTTTTTCCACTCCAAAGCTTATCCCTTTTAAAACATCTATTTTGTAATCACCACTTCCAAAACTTTTCTTTAATTCATTTATTTCTAAAAACATATACCTACCTTATCCTTTTTTTAATCAAAAAATCCCTCTGTAGACAACCCATAAGGTCTTCTACAGAAGGATTCTTAGGTCATCTTAGTTTCACTTTAATGACATCCCTTACACTTTTTACAATCTCCACCACACTGAAGAGATTTACCGTTTTTCTTATCCTTTACCATGCTTCTTATAACAAAAAATATTATAACTGCAAGTATAAGTAACACAATAGCTGTTCCTATCGTTCCATTCATAAAATCCTCCTTTGTAATAATGGAGTCCGGCAAAAACTAATGCCCAGTTAATTTTTGCCGGTCAGCATAATCAAAATAGCTTACTTAATTTGTTTCAATTTTTATTAGTTGTTTTCCTTTGAAGGTCTGAATAACAGATATAAAAATCCGATTACTACTAGGATAGCAATAATTGTAAATATTCCAAATCCTGTTTCTCCTACAATAAGTCCACCAATCTGGTAAATAACCAAAGCTGTAAGATATGCGAAACATGTCATATATCCAATTGCAATCCAGAACCATTTTGAGTTATTCATTTCTCTCTTAATAGCACCCATAGCTGCGAAACATGGTGCACATAAAAGGTTGAATGCTAAGAATGCGTATCCTGCTACAGGTAACATTCCCTCGAAGTCTAATACTCCGAATACACCTACAACTTCTTCTTTTGCAACAAGTCCCATGATTGTAGCAACTGTTGCTGTTGCATCATTAAATCCTAATGGTGCAAATATCCATTTTACAACGTTACCGATTGAACCAAGTACGCTGTCTGCAAGTTCCATATCTGAACTATATCCAAATCCACTTCCTGTATTTCCGAAGTGTGAGCCAAGCCATACAACGATAGATGAAAGAAGGATGATTGTTCCTGCTTTCTTAATGAATGACCAGCCTCTTTCCCACATGCTTCTTAATACAGTACCAACTGTCGGCCAGTGGTATGCAGGAAGTTCCATAACGAATGGTGCAGGTTCTCCGGCAAAAAGTTTTGTTTTCTTTAAGATAATACCTGATGTGATAATTGCGAACATTCCAAGGAAGTATGCACTAGGTGCAACCCACCATGCTCCGTTAAATAAGGCTGCAGCAATTAACGCTATAATTGGAAGCTTTGCTCCACAAGGTATAAATGTTGTTGTCATAAGAGACATTTTTCTATCTCTGTCATTTTCAATTGTACGTGTAGCCATAAGTCCCGGAACACCACATCCTGTACCAATTAATATAGGGATGAACGCTTTTCCTGATAATCCGAACTTTCTGAAAATTCTATCCATGATAAATGCTACTCTAGACATATATCCACAACTTTCAAGGAAAGCAAGGAATATGAAAAGTACAAGCATCTGAGGTACGAATCCAAGTACTGCACCTACACCGGCAATTATACCATCAATAATAAGTCCTGTTAAGAAGTCATTACAGTGAATAGCTTCTAACCCATTGCCAACTAATACAGGAATACCAGGAACCCATACTCCATATTCTGATGTATCAGGGCCTGTAAATTCTCCTTCTTCATCAATGGCATCTCCAAGAGCTTCGTCCATGTTAAGACCTTTTTCATCAAAAGCGTCATTATATGAACCGTAAGCTTCTTCGAAAGCACCAAAGTCCTTGTCAGCAATAGCATCTTTTACTTCTTCTGCACCGGCAACGTTTTCTTTTACAGCCTTTTCAGCAATCTGCTCAAGCTCTGTAGAGAACACGTTTTCATCTGCCCATTTATCCAAATCTTTCTCGTACTGTGCAGTTCCTATTCCAAACAAATGGAATCCGTCACCGAACACACCGTCATTAGTCCAGTCTGTAGCCCATGTACCAACTGTTGTAACTGATATATAGTAAACAATACACATAACAACGGCAAAAATCGGTAATGCCAATATACGGTTTGTTACGATTCTATCAATCTTATCTGATGCTGTAAGTTTATCAGATTTTGCCTTTGTTACACAATCTTTTATAATTGATGAAATATAAACATATCTTTCGTTTGTAATAATACTTTCTGTATCATCGTCAAAAGCTTTTTCTAACTTATCAATCTGCTTTGACACATCCGGAACAGTCCTCATTATTTCCCTGATTTTTTCATCTCTCTCTAAAAGCTTAATTGCAAAGAATCTTTTCTGTTCTTCCGGAATATCTGCTGAAAGTAATCCCTTAGTTTCATCAATAACTTCTTCAACTTCATTGGCAAACTTATGAACAACTATATTCTTCTTTTTGCTTTCTGCAAGTTTTACGGCTTTATTTGCCAAATCCCTAATTCCTGTTCCTTTAAGAGCTGAAATTTCAACAACTTCACAGCCTAACTTTTCGCTTAACTTGTTAATATGTATTTTATCCCCTCTTTTTTCAAGAACGTCTAACATATTAACTGCCATAATTACAGGAATACCAAGTTCCATAATCTGAGTTGACAAATATAAGTTTCTTTCAATATTTGTACCATCAACTATATTAATAATAGCATCAGGTCTTTCATTAATAAGATAATTTCTTGCCACAACCTCTTCCAAAGTGTACGGTGACAATGAATAAATACCAGGTAAATCCATAAGAGCCACATCTTTATGACCTTTAAGCTTACCTTCCTTCTTTTCTACTGTAACGCCAGGCCAGTTTCCAACAAACTGATTAGAACCGGTTAATGCGTTAAATAATGTTGTTTTTCCGCTGTTAGGGTTTCCGGCTAACGCAATTTTAATTGACATATTTACTTCCTTTCTAAATAACAAGAATTATTTTGTTTGTTGATTCTACTTTTTGTTAGCATTTGCTAACCTATGGGGCAAAAAAAATTACTCTACCTCAATCATTTCGGCATCAGCCTTTCTAAGAGATAACTCATAACCTCTTACAGTAACTTCTACCGGGTCACCTAACGGTGCAACTTTTCTTACATAAATATCTACACCCTTCGTGATTCCCATATCCATAATTCTTCTCTTTACAGGTCCGTCGCCGGTAAGTTTCTTAACCGTGACTGTCTGCCCGCAGGCAACTTCTCTCAGCGTTTTCATAAAGCACCTCTCTCCTTTTTAGTTAGATCATTATTTTATTAGCCATATCTTTTCCTATGGCAACTCTGGAATCTTTAACATTGACAATAACATTTCCGCCGATTTGTGATATAACCGTAACTTCACCGCCAACTACAAATCCCAAACTTTCTAAGAACTTTTTGGTCTCAGCTTTTCCGGATACTCTTTTTACTATATTAACTTCTCCCTCTTTAGCCATCGTCAAAGGCATCATATCACCCTCTCTTTACTCAAAACGCAATTGTACATCTTTGTTTCGTTAATTAGTATAAACTAACTGATATTAGATGTCAATAATGTTTTTTAGTGTTTTCTAATTTTTGTTTTGTGTAACAATCTTTTGTTTCTTTTAATATACCAATTGGTTAATTTAGCCAAATTGAATTTATTTATATAACGTGGTATAATTACAATAAATATTCGTTTTAAGGAGTTTTTCATATATGAAAAGTAATGAATCTGCAGAAAACTATTTAGAGACAATACTGGTTTTGAGTAAAAAGCTCCCGGTTGTTCGTTCCGTTGATATTGCCAACGAACTGGGATTTAAAAAATCAAGTGTCAGTATTGCCATGAAGAATTTGCGTGAAAAAAATCATATAACTGTAACAGATTCAGGTTTTATCTATTTAACTGATGAAGGAAAGGCTATTGCGGAAATGATTTACGAGCGCCATCAGCTTATATCAACATGTCTTGTAAAGCTGGGAGTTCCGGAAGACATTGCCGTACAGGATGCCTGTCGTATTGAACATGTTATCAGCAAAGAAAGTTTTGAAGCAATAAAGAACCATTTAAAAAATAACACAAAATAAATAAGGTGCTGCCATAAGCGGCACCTTATTTATTTTTGTGCTTTTATTTCGTTCCTGTAGGAGTAATCGTTATATTATCCACACTAACTCCCGCTTTTCTTTTTATCACATCCTCTATCTGTGCTCTCTTTGCATCATCTACTTCCTTTTCGCTTATTATTACATCAGCCTGTTTATCACTAATTGTTACCACGATATCATCAAATCCCTTTGCTTTAAGTAATGTCTCAATGGTATTTTCCTTTTCATTTAATTCCGTAAGTTTCACCATTGATTTTACGGCTTTCTTTTTTTCACCTTCACTTATATCGTTATTATTAATCACTTCTAACAATGTTTCTTTATTTTTGGATCTTATCTGCTCTCTGTTTAATCTTGCCTGTGCCATGTATGAAGCCAAATTAGTGCCATTAGTAAGGACTGCTGCCCCCGGTTCTTTAGTTGTTTCTTCCCCTGCACTTTCTTTTGTTTCCTTATTATTGGCGTCTTCCCCATCTAAGCTTTCAATATCATTATCTCCCGTTAAAAGATTGTCACCGTCATAAACAGATTCATATGTAGTTCCATTTACCTTTGCAGCCTCTTTTTTCTTATCTGCATTATCCGCATAATTCAAGTATCCGGCAACTGCAATTAATACTGCAAGAAATGTTACGATAAACTGATTTTTCTTAAAAATCTTTTTCATATTACCCCCTTAATATTTAATCAATTTCTACTACAGATATTTTATGCAGGGGAACATCAAACAATGCAGACAACATCTTTATTATCTCCTCTTTTTTTGAAGAATCCCCTATACCTGATGCCATAATGGCTATTCCTTCCACTTCCGGATACATTTCCTTTATCACATAAGGACTTTCTCCATTATCATTTTCCAAAATAACCGTCTTTTTCTTTTGACTGTTGCTTTTTTCCTCATCACTCCCTTTTTTAGATTGAGATGCTTCATCCTCACTGTCTTCCTTTACCACCTTTTCATTTCCGGACTTTAAAGTAACCATAACGGAAACCTTTGAAACTCCCTTTATGCCTTCAATCATATTAGAGATTTTTTCTTCCATTATTTTTCCATAGTCATCTTCAAGGCTTGCACCAATATATTCCGTCTCCCTTATTTTAGTCTGTCCTTCACTCCTTCCATTTTCAAAATATGATGCTCCTATAAGCATTATTCCTGCCAACACTAAAAGTATCAGTTTTTCTTTACCTATTTTTTTAATTTCCATTATTTTTTTCAGATTCATCTTCATACTTTTCACTTATCCTTTCAAATAAATCCTCCCTGAATTTGTTCACACTGTTTTCTAAATTACTGTTTTTATCTATTTTTACACGGCTATATTCACTTATGATTTTATCTACATTAATGTTGTTTTTTTTGTATTTTACAATAGGATTAAATATAAGCATTAGAAGCAAAAATCCTGCAAAAAGTTTTATATATTTCTTACTGCTTTTTTCCGGAAATATATTTAATATAAGTGTTGTAACAATCATAAAAATACTAATATTTCTTATATATCCATAAACAAATTCCATACTACTCCTTTCCCGTCACTATGCATATTATGGCAATGCTTATAATAAACAACATTGAAGCCCCGATAATCACTTTGGCAAGCATCTTTATTCCCATAACTACACAACTTATACTATTAATCATTCTTTTATCTGCTACAGGCTGTACAACTGCCTGGGCTATCTGCATTGATATGGAATATAACTGAATTTTAATAAAAGGCACTCCGCAAAGCATAATAATCACAATTATGGCAAAACCTCCTATGGTATTTTTTATTAAATTAACAGAGCCTAACAATATACCGCATACTGCATCTGAGCCATCTCCTACCACTGGCAATGCTCCTACTACCTTTCTAATGGCATTGTTTTTCACTCCGTCTACTGCCGGAAGTATCAGTGCCTGAATAATATTAAGACCAACAACTATACCTACGACGGTTTTATTAATAAAAGCTATGGCGTTTTTCAGCAAATCCGAAGTTTTGGATAAAAAATCCTCTTTTGATATATTATTTATAAGATTAATTGTTACATAAACCTTTATCATTGGAACAAGAACCCTTAAAAATATAAATTGTGCCACACTTATAATAACTAATGTAAGCTGATAAAATCCTGCCGCAGCCACCTGACCTGTTATTGCCACAGACAGGAAATACGCCGGTACAATGCCACACAAAAACTCCAGCAGAAGCCTTACAAAATCAGTGGCAATCAGGCAAAAATTTTCAAATAAAGTCATAAGCATTGTAGTAACAATTAAATAGCATATGTAAAATCCTGTGGAAGATATTCCTTCATTTGAAAACACATTGGCAAAATTAGTAAAAAAAGCAGATAAAATTACAATTAAAAGCAAATTTCCAAGAGCTTTTTCAACCATTGTAAAATCCCCAACTGTTTTCTGATATACCACATTAGAGCATTCCTTTATTGCATCTAAAACATTTCCACTCATAATCTCATCTAAAATATGCCTAAAATTTAAATCCCGATACCCGTTTTTCTCCAAAGTTTTTATACTGTCATTTATTTCAAAATCGTCAATTGACATGTACTCTTCATTTTTATTTAAATCAGATGCCTTTATTGTAACGGTATTTATTCCCCAAATACATATTGCCAGTACAATAGCCATGTAAACATATTTTCTCATACTTAATTCTCCCATACTTTATGTTAAAAGGGATGTAACTGCATATATCAGTTCCGTAAACACCGGCAGACTTACTACTAAAACCGTAAGTTTTCCAAATATCTGTACCTGATTTGCCACTGCTAAATAACCGCAATCCTTGGCAATATCAGAGGATATTTCCGATACAAAGGTGATACCGGTTATTTTTAGTAAAATTTTAATGTAATCTTTACTTATTGAAGTCATTCCTGAAAGCCTGTCCACTATTTCAATAATATCGGAAATTCGCAGCAGAGAATATACAAAAATAAATATGCACACCACCACTGAAATCATAATTCCATATTCAGGCTTAATTGTTTTAAACCACACCGCCAGAATTACCCCGACAATTCCTATCACACCTATTGTAAGCATCTTTTTCCTTCTTATAACTCAAATAATTTCTGTATTGTTTTAAACAAATCATATATATAAGGTACAATCCACATAAGAACTAATATTAATCCCGCCAAACTTGTAAGAAATGCCTGTTCCTCCCTGCCACTGTGTTTTAATATCTGCCCTATAACCGACACGATTATCCCCACAGCAGCAATTTTAAAAATCAATCCTATTTCCATACTTTCTTCACCTTTCATTTGTTATAAAAATAAAATGGCAAGAAATGCCCCTGCAGCTATTCCGGTAGTTCTGTATAACCGGCATTTCTCTGTTTTACCTTTTTTTAATTCCCCTATATTGTCATCAATACATTCCATGGCATGATCAATATTTTTTATTTGTGTTTCTTTGTCTGTCATACCTATTGTATTTCCCAAATCTTCAATAATTGCTATATCCTCTTTTGACAGTTTACTGTCTGATACAAAACTTTTTTCTATATTAAACTGCCATGCCTCTTTCAATGTGCCTACATTATCTTTTATCACACCTTCAAAAAATCCCGTCATTATATTATCTGAAATCCCTGTTAATTTTTTCATGGATTCATATATTCCTCCATTGTTATACTTAATTTCCCCTTCCAGTAAAAACAGCATTTTCTTAACCTGCTCTAACTGACTGATACGGGCGTTATAATCCCTTCCCATACCAAATCCTATTCCACCGCAACCTGAAAATATTAATAAACATCCAAATATTTTCAACAACATATGTACTCTCCTATTCTTTTTATAATTACTTTTCTTTCAAACATATTTACCATATCTTGTCCAAACTTTTTTGTAACATCTTCCACATCCCTGCCGTGAGCTGTAGCTATAACCTTTACTCCGCTTACACCGGCTGATTCTATGGCTTCTATATCCTCTTTTTTTCCTATTTCATCTAAGGCAATTATTTTAGGTGCCATTGAACGGATTGCCATTAATATCCCATCCTTTTTGGTGCAGTTACTTAATATATCTGTACGAATACCTAAATCTATGGTGGGCACTCCCATGTACATTCCTGATATTTCATTTCTCTCATCAATAACACATATGCTTGTCCCCGGTGTTTCATTACTGATTTTTTTAATATAATCCCTTAGTAATGTTGTTTTCCCCAATCCCGGTGGAGAGATTATAAGGATGTTCTCAATTTTTTCATTGCTTTTTGTTTTTTCATATAACATTTCTCCGTAATTTTCAATTTGTCTGCATACACGAATATTTAAAAATTTTATATTTTTTATTGCCTTTATCCGGTTATTTTCCTTCACTATTACACCGCCAAATCCAATACGATGACCTCCCGGCACAGACAAAAATCCCTCTTTTATATTGTCTTCAAAAGCATATGCTGAGTAATCCGTGGCTATGTTAAATGTATCTGAAATATCATCCTCTGATATTATTACATCTCTAAAAACTTCCTCTGAATTTACCTTATTTATAATCAAAGGGCTGTTTACTCTCATTCTAATCTCCGTTATTTTGTTATATTCCGGGCACCTCTTCACTTTTTCCTTAATTTTTAAATTAAAATACTCATATAGCTCTCTCATTTTTATTCTCCTCATGAAAATATATGATTAATTAAATTTATTATTCTATTTACTTTTAAATTTTTGTACTGTAGAATTAAATTAACAAAACAAAAGAAAGAGGGAATACTTATGAAGAAAAAATCAAATTCACGTAAGATAGTAATTTCTGCATTAGCAGTTGTTTTGGTTACTGCCTTGGGATTTAGCATTGCCTTTGCCAATTCCAAGCCGTCTCATGCCGTGGAGTCTTCCTCCACTATAGAAACTACTGCTTCTGATGTTGTAGAAACTTCTACTACACCGGAAATTAATCTTATTAAAAAAATCACTCTTAATCACTCTTCTTTAACTCTTACTAAAGGAAAGAAAAGTGTATTAAAAGCCAAGGTAACATATGATGGGGATTCTTTTGATACTAACGAGGATTACGTCTGGAGCAGCAAAAATAAGTCTGTTGCCACTATTTCCAAAAACGGCAAAGTGGTAGCTGTTAAAGCAGGCAAAACATATATAATATGCAGTAGTCAAAGCGGAAATGTTAAGGTTCGCTGTAAAATCACAGTAAGGAATCCATATAACCCTGTAAAGACCATTAAGTTTGACAAAGACCAGATGCGTCTTAACAAAAAGGATAAGCGTGTACTCAAACCAATTATTACATACGGTGACAAAAAGAAGAAAAAGTATGCTCACGAGGAACTTATCTGGAGAAGTTCAAATAATAAGGTTGCCACTGTAAACAAAAATGGTAAGGTAACAGGAAAGTCTAATGGTACAGCATATATAAAAGCTACTTCTAAATACACTAACAAGAGTGTTAAATGCAAAGTATTTGTTCAAAATACCAAATATATTGCCATTACCTTTGACGATGGTCCGGGAGAATATACCAATACTCTTCTTGATGCCTTAGAAAAGTATCATAGCAAAGCCACATTCTTTGTTCTTGGAAACCGTGCCGCAGCATATAGCAGTCAGTTAAAACGGGAATACAACTTGGGAATGGAAATTGGAAGTCACACATACAGTCATAAGAATTTAAAAGCTATTCCTAAAAAAGAAGTTATTAGCGAAATTAATAACACTAAAAAAGCCGTAAAAGATGTTATTGGTGTTGAACCTAGTTTACTTCGTCCGCCATATGGAAACTATAATGCTACAGTAAGCAAACATGCAGGTGTTCCAATGATTTACTGGTCTGTGGATACTGAAGACTGGAAATACAAAAATGCCTCATATGTTAAGAGAACCGTACTCAATTTTGCATCAGACGGACAGATAGTATTGTTACACGACATTCATCAGACAACTGTTCAGGGATTTATTAAAGCCTTACCATCTCTTAGAAAACAGGGCTATGAATTAGTAACTGTAAGTGAGTTATATGCCATTAAAGGCAAGACCCTTAAAAAAGGTGTAATGTATTATGGTCCATATAGAGACAATAATTAAATTATAGTTTAGGCAATAAAAAATAGAGCATTCCAAAATTGATGCTCTATTTTTTATTGGGTTTTATATTACCTTTGACAGGAAAGATTGTGTTCTTTCACTTCTTGGATGTTCAAATACCATTTCCGGAGTTCCCTCCTCAATGATTTTGCCTTCATCCATAAAAATCACTCTTGATGCAACTTCTCTGGCAAAACCCATTTCGTGAGTAACAACCACCATTGTCATTCCCTGTCTTGCCAAATCCTTCATAACATTAAGAACTTCTCCTACCATTTCAGGGTCAAGGGCTGATGTAGGTTCATCAAACAACATAACCTCAGGCTCCATACACAACGCTCTGGCTATAGCCACACGCTGCTTCTGACCACCTGATAACTGCGAAGGATAAGCTTCAGCTCTGTTTTCAAGATTAACTCTTTTCAAAAGCTCCATTGCAGTATTTTTTGCTTCCTCTTTGTCCTTTTTAAGAAGCTTAGTAGGTGCAATAGTCATATTCTTTAAAACACTCATATGAGGGAATAAATTAAAATGCTGGAATACCATTCCTACTTTCATACGATAATTGTTAATATTAGTTTTGCTATCTGTAATATCCTCACCATCGTATGTAATTTTTCCTTCAGTTGGTATTTCAAGTAAATTTAAAGTACGAAGCATAGTAGATTTTCCTGAACCTGACGGTCCTATTATAACTACCACTTCTCCTTTTTTTATTTCAAGACTTACGTCATCTAAAGCCTTGATTTCACCATTTTTATAATATTTCTTTATGTTTTCTGCCTTAATCAGAGGCTTAAAACTATCGTTCTGCATTTCTCAGCCTCCTTTCCAGCTTTCCTAAAAGCCATGTAAAGAACATTACCATAACCAGATAAATAACGGCAATGAAAATAAGTGGGAAATACGGATTATAAGTAGCCGCTCTTACCGAGTCACCTGCTCTTGTAAGATCCATAAGACCTATATAACCACACACAGCAGTTTCCTTCAATAATACAATAAACTCATTTCCAAGAGTTGGAATAACATTCTTAAATGCCTGTGGAACAATAATATAAATCATTGTCTGGGCATAATTGAAACCAAGGCTTCGTCCTGCTTCGTTTTGTCCAATATCAATAGACATAATTCCACTTCTGAAAATTTCTGCCACATAGGCACCTGAGTTAATACCAAATGCCAAAGCAGCAATTGGAATCTGAGCATTGGAGCTTTGGAATACAATAAAGTAAATTATAAGAATCTGAACAACAACCGGCGTTCCTCTTATAACTGTAAGATAAACTTTACATATAAAATTAAATATTGCTAAAATAATCTTTCCAAATCCCATCCTCATTTCGTCATACTGTCTGGTATAAGTTGTCCTTACTATGGCAATTAACGCTCCTATTGCCACACCTAACAGTAATGCGAAAAAAGTAATTATAAGTGTGTTTTCTAATCCGGTTAAATATAACTTCCAATAATTTTTTGAAAAGAAGCAGGTATCAAACTGTTCCTTTATATCTGCTATACTAAGTGAACTTAACCATTTAATATTCCACATACCATTAAATAATATCTGCATTGTAACCTCTTATCTTAAAAAGGCTGCCCTGCTACAGGCAGCCGAATTTTTTATAATTATTTTGCTTTGATATACTTATCAAGAATCTTCTGGATAGTACCTTCAGCCTTTAATTCATTAAGTGCGCCATTTATTTTATCTTTTAATTCTGTATTATCTTTTGCAACAGCAATTGCGTAATCTTCTGTTACATATTCTGTATCAAGAATCTTAAGACCCTTATTAGCCTTTACAAATTCCTTTGCAGGCTGATTATCAATTACTACACAATCAATCTTTCCACTAACTAAAGCCTGAACTGCATCAGCACCTTTGTTAAACTGCTGAACCTTACCAAATCCCTTGTCCTGAATATCTGATGTACAGTAAATATCACCTGTTGTACCAAGCTGAACACCGATTGTGTTATCAGCACCCTTAGTTGTTAAGTCCTTAACATCTGTAATTTTTGAATCTTCTCTTACAATAACAACCTGAACACCTGTAGCATATGAATCTGTAAAATCTACATTTTTCTTTCTTTCATCTGTTACTGTCATTCCGGCAGCACCTATAGCATCTTTTCCTGATGTAATAGCCGGAATAATTGAATCAAAGTTCATATTATCAACCTTTAATTCCATGCCTAACTTATCTGCAATTGCCTGAGCAATATCAACATCGATACCAACTACATCTTCACCTTCAACATACTCATATGGTGGAAACTCTGCGTTAGTTGCCATTGAAAGAACCTGCTTTCCGTCCCCGCCACTTTTTGAATCTGATGACTTGCTTCCACATGCGCTGAAAACAGCAGTTGCCATAACAAGTACCATTACTAATGAAATAATCTTTTTCATTTTTTTGTTCTCCTTATTAAATATATTTTATCTAATGCATAAAAATTTGCCTTTACAATTATATCTGATAATAGTCATTATTTCAATTAAAAAAATTAAATTTAGTAAATATTGAAGAATATTAATCATAATTGTTACCCATTGCGGTAATTTCTGCTTTCATTTCCTGCGCAAATGCCTCCGGCTCTAGCACTTTAACCCATGCCCCCTGACTAAGAAGAAACATCTTTATTCCGTCTCCATAAACATTAGCACTTATTGTATATTTTCCATTCTCACATTTTACAATTTCAGATTCAGGTATTTTATCTAATACTGCCTGAACTGATGGCCCGGTAAATTCAAATTTAACGTACCTCTTTATTCCCTGTCCCGGCCACATATATTGAATCTTGTTTTTAAGCTCCCCTTCATCAAATCTTTCATTATATTCAATATGAAAACCTGTTCGGTGCTTTATGTAACTGACTATTCTGTCCATTCTGTAAAATCTGTTAACTTCTAAGCCATTTGCACCGTGTGCAGCAATAAGATAAAAATAATACTCGCTAAATACAATAGCCAACGGTTTTACCTTTCTTGTTATTTTACTTCTATCCATTTTATAGTATTCAATGGTAATCTCCTTCTGTTCCCTTATACAGTTTGAAATTCCCCATACATTATCTAACACATTATCACAGTCTGATTGTACCGGTATGTAATGATATAACTCTTTAGACGTAAGCTCATTGGTCATTTTCTTATCTTTAGCCGACATAAATGTTTCCATTTTATTTATAATAAGCTTCATTTGATTTTCATTAAAACAACGGCTGGCAATAAGTACCTTTATTACGGCTAACAATTCTTTGTTTAAAAGAAAGTTATCCATTTCTAAATAATACGCTCTTTCCTGATATGAATACATTATTTCACACCCAAAAGACCTTCCTTCATTGTCGCATAAAAAATTCTTTAGTTCATTAATATCCCTTGTTATACTTTTAGTTGATACCTGATACTCCATGGATAATTTCTTTACGGAAACGTATTCACCACAAACTAATCTCATAAATATATCCAAAACTCTGTATTTCTTATGAATGGATTTTGACATTTTAACACTCCTTTATGCTATATTATCTTAGATTATAGCACATCATTAAGACATATATGTGTCCTGTTAAGTCTTTTATTTTAGTTTTTTGAAACATTACTGCAATAAAAAAAGCACTTTCGTGCTTTTTTTATTTATGATATGGCTGATTATTTATTATTCTGTAACTTCTATATATCTGTTCCAGTAAAATAACCCTCATAAGTTGATGAGGAAATGTCATTTTAGAAAAACTAAGTTTGTAATCAGACCTGTCTGAAACTTTTTTGTGTAATCCCAAAGACCCACCAATAACAAATACTATATGACTTTTCCCATTAATTCCTAACCTGTTAATTTTGTCTGCCAGTTCAAGAGAATCTAACTGCTTTCCATTAATTTCCAAGGTTATAACATAGGCGTCATCAGGTATTTTAGCTAATATCCGGTTTCCTTCTTTTTCTTTTACCATATCAGCCTCTGTTTCTGAACAGTTTTCCACTGTTTTTTCATCCGCCACCTGTACCACCTCTGCCTTGCAGTATCTGGAAAGCCGCTTTAAATATTCATTCACTGCCTCTGTATAAAATTTTTCCTTAATTTTACCAACAGTTAATATTATTATTTTCATATAAACTCCTGCTAGTTTTGACTAAATCTTGATAAGAACTGTCTTGTTCTCTCTTCCTGTGGATTTTCAATTACCTGCTTTGCATCACCCTGCTCCACAATCACTCCACCATCCATAAATATAACAGTATCTGCCACATCTCTGGCAAAAGCCATTTCATGGGTAACAATAACCATTGTTGTCTTCTCTTCAGCCAGGGATTTTATAACCTTAAGCACTTCTCCCGTAAGTTCAGGATCAAGTGCCGATGTAGGCTCGTCAAAACAAAGAATATCCGGTTTAAGTGCCAAAGCCCTGGCAATGGCTACACGCTGTTGCTGTCCTCCCGAAAGCTGGTGTGGATAATGATTAACCCTGTCTGCTAATCCCATTCTTGCCAACAATTCTTTTCCATGTTCTTCTATTTTGTTATAAATTTCTTTTTTATTCTGCTTAAAGTCAGGCAAATCCTTTGCCAGCATTTTTTCTGCTAATGTAACATTTTCCAATGCTGTATACTGTGGAAAAAGATTAAAAGACTGAAATACCATTCCAAAATGAAGTCTTTTGTCTCTTAAATCCTTATCTTTTTTACTTTTTATCTGACTTGCATCAAACAAAATTTCATCATTTACTGCAATGGTCCCACCGTTTGGTATTTCAAGAAAATTAAGACATCTTAAAAGAGTTGTCTTACCTGAGCCTGAAGAACCTATAATTGCCAAAGTCTGTCCTTCCTCTAAATCAAAACTTATATTTTTTAAAACATCGGTGCTACCGAAATGTTTCTCTATATTTTTAACTTCTAACATTGCCATTTCAATACACCTCCTTATTTAAAATAATCTAATTTCTTTTCTATGTAATTAAACAAAATGGTAAGAATACCTACGAATATCAGATAAAATACCCCTGTGTAGAACAGTGGCCATATAATACCCTCTGATTTCATAAAGTTTTCCCCCATTACCGTTAATTCCTGTACAGATATAATTCTTGCTAAAGATGTATCCTTAACCAATGTAATTATTTCATTTGACATTGGTGGCACTATTCTCTTAATCATCTGAAGTAATGTGATTTTAAAGAATATTTGGAATTTAGTCATTCCTAGAACCTGTCCTGCCTCCCTTTGTCCTGCGGGAACGCCTTCTATACCACCTCTGAATATAACTGAAAAATAGCAGGCGTAATTAATGGTAAAGGCAACTACTGTTGCAATAACCCTGCTCCATGAATCCCCTGTCCACACATAATATCCTATTAATCCCGGGCCATAGAATATTATAATAATCTGAAGCATAAGAGGGGTTCCACGGATAATCCATACAAACACGTCAACAAGATATTTTAAAGGTTTAAATCTGCTCATTGAGCCAAAGGCAATAATAAGTCCCAGTGGCAATGAAAATATTAACGTTAATATAAATATTTCTACTGATATTCCAAGTCCGCTAAGTAACTCTTCCGTAACGCTTAAAAACATAAAGTTTCTCCTTAATCCTTTTACCGTTTTAAGGCAGAGAGCAAACAACCCTCTGCCTTAAAATAATTTTTCTAAATTTTATTATACCTTTATTTTGATGAAACTACAACTACCTGTGCATTATTGCAGTAAGCATTTGTACATTCCATAGAATTTTTAACTTCATTTGTCAATGTCATACCATTCCAAACAACGTCAATTTTCTTTGAATCAAGTTCCATTGTTTTTGTATCCCAGTTAATTACTACAAATTTAATCTTAACACCCAACTTTTCAGCAAGTTTCTTTGCTAAATCTGCATCAAAGCCAATCCAGTTTCCGTCTTCATCTTTGTAATCCATTGGTTCAAATTCTGTAATACCAACAACTAATGTTCCTTTATCTTTAATGTACTTAACATCATCGCCTTCAACATATTCACCTGCTTTAGCCTGCTCTACTAAGGTATCACTTACCTTATATGTATCAGCTATGGTCTTCATTTCTCCTGAAGCATATATTTCACTGAAGAAATTATTAATGTATGCTGCAAGATCTGAACCCTTTCTGCATCCTACACCATATTCTTCTGTAGTAAGCTTATCTGTGTATTTAAGGTCAGGATAACTTGTTCCTTCACCAATCATAGCACCTGCCATAAGTAAATCAATAATGGCAGCATCAGATGTTCCTGAATTTACTTCCATTAAAGCCTTTGCCTGTGACTGTACAGGGTTTGTGCTCCATCCCTTTGACTTAGCAGCTTCTTCACCGGCTGAGCCCTGTTCTACTGCATATACCATACTTGAAGTATCCTTCTTGTCACCTGTTTTCTTTTCGCTGCTTCCGCAACCTGACAAACATAATGTTGCACACATTGCAACTGAAAGTAATAAAGCAATTCTTTTTTTCATTGTATTCTCCTTTTTAATGTTATAATTCATTAACACTTTAATTAATTAAACAAGAGAACTATATCATAATAAAATATTAAAGTCAATTTTATATTTTTATTTTTGTAATTCATTTACTTGTTATAATATCTTACTTGTTATATAATTAAATTAATTATTTTACAAGGAGAGATATTGATTATGGAAAAAAGCAACATTGAAGATAAAATTTCTGTTGATAATCAGCCTGTGGATGATATTCCTGAAGCTTCCACTGACTTCAACGAAGAATTATCAGATTTTTCAGAAAATAAGGTTCATTCCTTTGTTCGCTTATCTGACAAATATGATGATATTATGTCATCTTCATATACTTTGATATTAGTAGGTATTGTGGGAATTATTTTTATGATTTTAGTTTGGATGAAGATTATTCCCCTTCCTATCAGTTCAGAAACATCATGGCTGTTTAATTCAGTTATGGGTGGGGTTTTCATTATTTTTATAATTGCAGGGATTGTTTCATTTATGCATGCAAAGCAGGTCAGAATAGAAGCTGATGCTGAAGATAAGCTTATTGAAGAGCTTCTTTCGTGGGCAGATGAAAATATTCATGCTGAGGATATTGATGAAGATCTTGATGCTACCCAGCCTATGGAATTACTTTATTTTAACCGTGCAGATAAAATCAGGGATTTATTAATGTACCAATTTGAAAACGCCGACGAAGCCCTTATATATGAATATACGGAGCAGATATATCAGAAGCTTTATGAAAATAATGAAGATTAATTAAATATTTGCAAAGAAAAAGGAGCTACGATGTAACTCCTTTTCTTTTATCTCTTTAATTAAGATTTGGAAGATTGGAAATATATTCTTTAAATAAATTCCAATTTCCTTTTTTAATATCAAATGTATCTTCATTAAACTGATTTTCCACATATCCTTCAATTAGAAACACATCTATTCCAATATTTCTTGCAACCATGTCTTCATGTACATCATTGCCAACCATTATGCAGTCCTCTGAATCCTTGTCTAACATTTTTAACAGAAACTTATAATACTCAATATTGGGCTTTGCAAAACATGAATTTTCATATGTAGTTATGTAAGAAAAATCCTCCGGATTAAGACCTGCCCAGCCTAATCTTTCATATACGGCAATTTCCGGAAAAACAGGATTTGTTGCCACTACCAACTGATATCCTTTTTCCTTTAGTATGTCTATACACTCTGCCACTGTATCTATAGGGTGGGTAACATATCTTGCCACAGCGAAATCATCCTTATAGAACTTAATAATTTCCTTCTCCAGTTTTCTTTTAACTTTAGACTCCATTTTTCCATTACCATCTGTCATAAAGTTTTCAAATGCTTTCCAGAAACATTCCTCATTAGTAATAAGACCGTCATTTTGTACCACGGCCTTCTCACCCACCCATAATGCCGCAATAATCTTTTTAGCATCATAGCCTGCTGTTTCAAGTCTGTTCTTTAACAGCAAAATATATGTATCTGTAAATTCCTTCATATCCATTGGAAGCAATGTTCCGTCTAAATCAAAAAGTACTGTATTCATCCCTTATCCTATTAAAATTATTCGTCCCAGTTATGATAAACCTGCTGAACATCTTCATCTTCATCAAGTCTGTCAATAATAATATTCATCTTCTTAATGGCGTCTTCATCTGATAATTCTACATAATTCTGTGGAATCATTGTTACTTCTGCCTCTGCCATTTTAATTCCTTCTTTTTCCAATGCTTCTCTTACATTGCTAAATTCCTCAGGTGAAGTAATGATTTCATAGCTATCCTCTTCGTCTGCAAAATCTTCTGCTCCTGCATCAACTGATATCATCATAAGTTCATCAGGATCCATGTCGCATTCTTCCTTATCAATGATAATCTGACCTTTTTCATCAAACATATATGATACACAGCCCTGTGCTCCAACATTTCCGCCACCCTTTGTAAAGCAGTTTCTTACGTTTGCAGCTGTTCTGTTTCTGTTGTCTGTAAGAGCATCGACAATAATGGCAATACCATTTGGTCCATATCCCTCGTATCTCACTGTTTCGTAGTTAATTGCAGCTGCATTACCGGCAGCCTTCTTAATACCTCTTTCAATGGTATCATTAGGCATGTTGTTGGCCTTTGCCTTTGCTATAACATCTCTTAACTTGCTATTATTATTAGGATCTGCTCCACCTTCTTTTACGGCTACCGCAATTTCCTTTCCTATAATTGTAAACATCTTGCCCTTTGCAGCATCATTTTTTTCTTTTTTATGCTTAATATTGGCAAATTTTGAATGTCCTGACATAATTACCCTCTCTTCCGTAATTTTTTATTTATTTTAATCTATTCGCATAATTCAATAGAAATTTTAACATTTTCTAAATTAATAGTCAACTTTCCCTATGCCGCTTTTGTTTATGTATCAAGCTCTAAACTAATTAGCAAAGCGGAATCCACTGTTTTTAATATTTCATTGTCCAGATGGCACACCTTATCCTTTAACCTTTTCTTATCAATAGTTCTCAATTGTTCAAGAAGTATAACCGAATCCTTTACAATGTCACAGTTTTCTTTATTTATTTTTACATGGGTAGGCAGTTTTGCCTTCGTCATACGGGAAGTTATGGCTGCCACAATCACCGTGGGACTATGCCTGTTTCCGGTGTCATTTTGAATTATTAAAACAGGTCTGACTCCTCCCTGTTCAGACCCGATTACCGGTCTTAGGTCGGCATAGAAAATATCCCCTCTTCTTATTACCATTTTTTCACACTCCAAATCATCTAATGTCTTACTAGTTATAGTATTCCACATTTTGGAATGTGTATTCAAAAGATTATTTTAAATTTAATCCCCGGCCTTACAAATCTATTTCATAATCATCTGTGAAGTAGTCTTTCGTGCCAATTACCTTACCGTTTTTTAAATACACCCTTGGAACCCTTTTACCTAAATCACATACAAATTCATAATTAAAAGTTCCTGCAAGTTCCGCTAAATCATCTATTTTGATTTCCTCGCTTCCATCAGTTCCTGCTAATGTAACCAAATCTCCTACTTTTACGTCCATTCCCGTAACATCTACCATAAACTGATCCATGCACACGCGCCCTACAATATTAGCGCGTTTTCCATTAATAAGAACATAGCCTTTATTGCTTAAATTACGTGGATATCCGTCTCCGTATCCTAAAGGAATAGTAGCTATTTTCATGTCATCCTTTGCAATATAGGTCTGACCATAGCTTATTCCCCGTCCTTTTTCGATATTTTTAACGTAAACAACGTGGCTGTAAATTGCCATGGCAGGATACAATTTCATATTGTCCTTATCCATTTCATCTGATGGATACAAGCCATACATTGAAATTCCGGCTCTTGACAGACTAAGGGATGTTTTTTTCATTTCCATCATTGCCGCACTGTTAGCACACTGATGTATAGGAATTTTAACCCCTTTTTCTTCCACCAGATTAACAAAGTTTAAAAATTCTTCAAACTGCTTATCTGCAAAGGATTTGTCTTTATAATCCGCCTTGGCAAAATGGGTAAATATTGACTCAATTTTTATATTTGGCAGCTTACTGATTTCCACAATTTCCTCTGCAGCTTCATTAGACGGTATGTATCCTATTCTGCTCATACCTGTATCTACAGCAATATTTATTTTTAATACTTTGTTAAGATTAACTGCATGTTGTGACATAACCTTTGCCATATCCAATGTAAACACGGGAGGTAACATATCTTCTTCTATCACCATATCGTAAGTACATTCCTGGGTATATCCCAGTATAAAAATTGGCTTATCTATGCCATGTCTTCTAAGGTTATGGCCCTCGTAAGCCGTAGCTACGGCATATCCGTAACATATATCATCTAAATCCTTAGCAATAGGTACTGCCCCATGTCCGTAACCATCTGTTTTTATTACTGCAACTATTCCTGTATTTTCATTTAATCTTTCCTTCATAATCTCTACATTTTTATGAATCATATCTAAGTCAACTGTTGCATAACCTCTAAAATACTTGTCAATTTCCATAATTTCACTTCCTGTTAATCTGTAATTACACTTTTTATTTCTTCAATAATATCTGTAGCCATAAGACCTGTTTTTGATACTTTATGGGCTGCCATATCACCTGCTAATCCGTGAACGTAAGGTCCCATTACCGCTGCCTTTTCAAAATCACAGCCTATACCTATAAGGGCTGATATTATACCTGTAAGGGCATCACCACTTCCTGCCGTTGCCATTCCATTATTTCCCGAAAGATTAATGTAAATCTGTCCGTCAGTTGCAATAACGGTTCTTGCATCCTTTAAAACCACATTGGCACCGTACCTGTAATTAAGCTCTTTGGCATAATAAATAAGGTTTTCTGCAATTTCCTTAACAGGTTTATTTATAAGTCTGCTCATTTCTCCTAAATGAGGAGTTAAAATTAATTTCTTATGAAAGTTCTTTTTAACCCTTTCATCTGCAGCAATATTGTTTATTCCGTCAGCATCAATAACTGCCGGGATTTTTGACTCAATTACCTGCTCCACAATCATCTGCTGTATGGTTCCTATTCCTATTCCCGGCCCCACAGCCACAACGTCACACCAGTTTAAACATGCTTCAAAGGCTTTTTTGTCAAATTTTTCTGTGTTGTATGTATTAATCATAGCCTCAGGAATTAATTTTGCAATAATATCCCTGTTATTTTCGTGGGTAAAAATTCTTACAAGTCCTGCTCCTGCCCTAAAGGCAGCCTTAGCACACAAAACAGCGGCTCCTGAAATATCCCTGCTGCCTGCCACTATCAGGATTTTTCCAAATGTTCCTTTATTAGAATAATTAGCTCTCTTTGGAATCATTTTCAAATCATCCACACCGGCATATTCTAATATTTCCGAAGCCTCATTGTAAGACTGTACCGGATAACCAATGTCTGACACCTCTACCTGTCCGCAGTAATCAGCTCCCGGATATAATACCGTGCCTATTTTGTGACAACCGAAAGTTACAGTATAATTGGCTTTTATGGCACATCCCATAACTTCACCGGTATCTCCGTTAATTCCTGATGGAATATCAACGGCATAAATAATATTTTTCATTTTATTTATTTCCGAAATAAGCTGTTCGTATGTACCTGTAATGTCCCTTGATAAACCTATTCCAAATAAAGCATCAACTACCACATCGGCATCTATAACACTAGATACCACAGGAACTCCTATTTTTTCCACAATACTTAACTGGGTTTTAAATTCCTCTGTTGCCTTTTCCTTATCTCCTATAACAAAAATACAGATGTTATATCCTAAAAGATACAACATCCTGCCTATAGCAACACCATCTGCCCCATTGTTACCAATGCCTGCAATAACCTGTATTGTTATATTATTTTTTTGTTTTCTTTCATTTTTGTCAATTAAATCAGCTACACTTTTTGCTGCTCTTTCCATCAAAACCAATGATGGTATTCCAATCTCATTTATCGTATAGCTGTCTATTTTCTTCATATCCGTGCCTTTAACGATATTCTCCATGAGTATGCTCCTATTTGTTTAAACTATTGTTTTTTTCTGAAATTCTATATGTAAGCTTCATAAGGCTCTCTGACAGATGGACATTTTCAACAATAATGTCTCCCGAAACTCCTAAATCCGTATGGGCAAAATTCCAAAATGCCTTTATGCCACACTCTACCAGTTTCTCAGCTATTTTCTGTGCCGGTTCCTTAGGTAATGTAAGTGCCACAATTTCCACATTATTTTCCTTAACATAATCGTATAAGTATTTAATGTCCAAAACCTTACCGCCTGCTGTGTCTTTACCTATCAGTTCAGGATTCTTATCAAATAACGCAGTAATCTCAAATCCCCTGTTTCTGAAATTGCCATAATTGGCAATTGCCTGACCTAAATTTCCTGCACCTACAATAACCATTTTATGTGTTACGTTAAGTCCTAAAAGCTTTCCGATTTCTTCATATAAATACTGAACATTATAGCCGTATCCCTGCTGTCCGAATCCGCCAAAATTGTTTAAATCCTGTCTTATCTGGGATGCTGTAACATTCATTCTTTTACTTAACTCTTTTGAAGATATACGCTCAATATTTTCCTGTCTTAGTTCATCTAAATATCTATAATAACGAGGCAGCCTTGAAACAACTGCTTTTGATATTTTATTCATGCTAACTCCTCATTCTTTTTTCTCTAATGTTTAATTATAAGTACATAGGGAAACATTGTCAAATATTTATCATTCTTTTATTTTTGGGATTTTCTCATAATTTCAGCCTATATTAAAGTTGATGGGATTTATAAACATATAGTTTAAAAATATGCTTATTTATGGTAAACTGTTTTCCAGGAAAATTTACTTTTACAGGAGAAAACAAATGATATTATCATGTAATCATATATCAAAATCTTATGGTGTTGACACTATTTTAGATGACTGCTCTTTCTTTATTAATGATAATGAAAAAGCAGCCATTGTGGGAAATAACGGTGCCGGCAAGTCAACCATAATGAAAATTCTAATAGGGGAACTTAGCGCTGATAATGGAAATGTTACCATTGGCAAGGATAAAACCATCGGTTATCTTGCCCAGTATCAGGATTTAAGCTCCACTAATTCCATATATGAAGAAGTAAAATCCGTTAAGCAGGACATAATTAACATGGAACAGCGCCTTATGGGATATGAAAGGGAGATGGCTAACCTGTCAGGTTCTGCCCTTCAAAAACTTATTGAAGACTATACTAATCTTGAACATCGCTTTCAAATGTTAGATGGTTATTCATACAAAAGCGAAATTGAAGGTGTCATTAAAGGTTTAGGATTTACTTCTGATGATTTTAATAAAGAAGTGGGGAAATTATCCGGAGGACAGAAAACCAGAGTTGCCCTTTGTAAACTCCTTTTAGGAAAGCCTGACATTATAATGTTAGACGAACCTACTAACCATTTGGATTTAAATTCCATTAAATGGCTGGAAAATTATCTTTTAAACTATAAAGGTGCGGTACTTATTATAGCCCATGACAGATATTTTCTTGACAGAATCGTAACTAAGGTCATTGAAATTGAAAATCATAAGTGTCATATTTATGATGGCAATTACTCCGCCTTTGCTGAAAAGAAAAAACAGCTTAGAGAGGTGCAGCTTAATCTTTACCTTAAACAGCAAAGTGAAATTAAACATCAGGAAGAAGTTATTGCCAAACTTCGCTCTTATAAACAGGAAAAGTTTTACAAACGTGCTGAAAGCCGTGAGAAGGCTTTAGATAAAATTGAATTAGTGGATAAGCCCGAAGAATTAAATGCTGCCATGAATATTACCCTTGAACCTGACTGTGTAAGTGGAAATGACGTTTTAACTGTTCAAAACCTTTCTAAGTCTTACAACACACTGCTTTTTAAGGATATTAATTTTGAAATCAAACGTGGCGAGCATGTTGCCTTAATTGGTGATAACGGTACAGGTAAAACTACTATATTAAAAATCATCAATAATATTATTTCTGCCGATAGCGGTATGGTAAAGTTAGGTACTAACGTGCATATCGGTTATTATGACCAGGAACAGCATAACCTTACTGACAGCAATACACTGTTTGAGGAAATTGCAGATGCCTATCCTGATATGACTAATACCAAAATCAGAAACACCTTAGCTGCATTTATGTTTACGGGTGATGACGTTTTTAAATTAGTTTCCGATTTAAGCGGTGGCGAAAAAGGTCGTTTATCTCTGGCAAAGCTTATGCTTTCAGAGGCTAACTTAATTATTTTGGATGAACCTACCAACCACCTGGATATGACTTCAAAGGAGATTTTGGAAAATGCCATAAACAGCTACACCGGTACAGTATTTTATGTGTCCCATGACCGTTATTTTATTAACCGTACTGCAAGCCGTATTTTGGAACTAACTCATACTAAATTAATTAATTACCTTGGTAATTACGATTACTATGAAGAAAAAAAAGAACAGCTTACTGCTACCTTCGCCCCGGAAATTGTCAAGGAAAAGGAAGCAAAAACTGTTTCAGATAATAAACTTGATTATTTAGAAAGGAAGGCTGAAGCCGCAAGGATTAGAAAATTGAAAAATGACATTTCTAAAGTTGAAGAGAAAATAAAAAAATATGAAGACAGATTAAATGAATTAGATGAAATGCTTGAGGATCCTTCCGTATCTACCAATTCAGCTAAATTAAACGAAATCAGTAAGGAACAAAACGATATCAGTAAGAAGCTTGATGATTTAATGTTACAGTGGGAAGAGTTGTCAGACCAGCTTTAATTATTTGATTTTATCAAGGTTATTTATTGTATTTTAGGCTGTTTTATTCTATACTAGATATATCATTTTACATTTAAGGAGACTATCATTATGGAGAATAGAAAAGTTGTAGTCGCTCTTGGAAGAAATGCCTTTAGCGAGTCATTTCCTAAGCAGCAGGAGCGTGTTAAATTAGCTGCTAAGGCTATTGCAGACTTAGTAGAAGAAAAATATGAAGTTATTATTACTCATAGTAACGGACCTCAGGTTGGAATGATTCAGACAGCTATGACTGAGTATTCAAGACTTGACCCGGACAGAACTGTTGCACCTATGTCTATATGTGGTGCCATGAGTCAGGGATACATAGGATTTGACTTACAAAATGCCATTAGAACTGAACTTTTATCAAGAGGAATTTACAAACCTGTAAGTACCATTATTACTCAGGTCAGAGTTGATCCTTTTGACCGTGCATTTAATGCTCCTTCAAAGGTTATCGGACGTCTTATGACAAAGGAAGAAGCTGAAAATGAAAAGAAAAAGGGAAATTATGTAGAATACGAAGAAGGCGAGGATGGTTACAGAAGAATAATTGCCAGTCCAAAGCCAATTGACATATATGAAATTGATGCCATTAAGGCTTTAGTTGATGCCCATCAGTTAGTTATTGCTGCAGGTGGTGGCGGTATTCCTGTATTACAGCAGCGTACAGGTCTTAAAGGTGCCAGTGGAATTATAGAGAAGGATTACACAGCTGCAAAGCTTGCAGATATGCTTGATGCTTCTACCCTCATGATTCTTACATCTAATGATTATATGACTATTGAAAAGGAGGGTGCTACTGAAACATTAAAGAACATTTCTACAGATGAGGCTAAGGAGCTTATTGATGCTGGATACTTTGATCCTGTTACATCACTTCCTAAGATTGATGCTTCACTTTCATTTGTTTTAGCAGGTAATGACAGAAAAGCCATTATTACTAACTTAAGTAAAGCCAAAGATGGTATCAGGGAAAACATCGGTACCATCATCAAATAATCTTGTTATAAAAAACGGTTGAAATCATAATTTCTGAAATTCAACCGTTTTTTTATGTTTATCTCTTTAACGCGTCATAGGCTTCCTGAAAGAAAAACTCCTGGGAATTAATTGGTTCATCATCATTTTCTACTTTGTGATAAACACCTTCATTGTCCATATACCTTGCCTTAATATTATCTTTTAACATAATATCAAAAATATGTCTAATCCTGTTCTTTATATTTTCATCATAAACCGGTGCTGCCACTTCTACTCTTCTCACAGTATTTCTTGTCATAAAGTCCGCTGAAGAAATAAAAATTTTATCTCTGTCCTTTGTTCCGAAAATATAAATTCTGGAATGCTCTAAATATCTTCCCACAATACTAATTACCCGGATATTTTCTGTATATCCCTTAACTCCTGCCACAAGACAACATATTCCACGAATAACCATGTCAATTTTAACCCCTGCCTGGGATGCCTCAACTAACTTTTCCATTATCTTCTTGTCAGTTAATGAATTAAGTTTAAGTCCTATGTAGCCTTCGCCACCATTTTTTACATGATTAATCTCATCTTCTATCATTTGAATAACCTTATTCTGAAGACATTTTGGTGCCACAAGGAGATGATTTGTCTGTTCCATAACCTGAGCCATACAAATTTTGTTAAATGTTTCAGAAACCTCCTGGGCTATCTGTTCATTTGAAGTCATAAGAGACAAATCTGTATATAGCTTTGAAGTTTTCTCGTTGTAATTACCTGTGCCAATCTGACTTACATGCTTTATGTGTCCCTCTTCGCTGTAGGAAATAAGGCATATTTTTGAATGTACCTTTGTATGGTCAATTCCATATATAATACGGCAACCTGCCTCTTCCATTCGTCTTGACCATTCAATATTATTCTGCTCATCAAATCTCGCTCTAAGTTCCACCATTACCACTACTTCTTTTCCATTTTCAGCAGCTTCAATCAGCGTTTCCACTACTCTGGAATCCTTTGCTACCCTATACAAAGTCATTTTTATGGACACAACCCTTTTATCATAAGCTGCTTCCTTTAATAGTCTCAAAAATGAATTAATGCTTTCAAAGGGATAGCTTAACAAAATATCCTTCTCTTCTATCTGGGCAATCATCGGACGGGATTCATCAATATTAGCTGACAGCTGAGGAACCCTTCTGTTAAAGAATAATTCCTTTTTATTTCTTAAAACATCCTGTATTTTAGATACAAAAGAAAGCTCTAACGGAGACTCTGAATAAAACGTCTGATCCATGCTTAAGTCAAGTTCCCTGCACAGTGACTTAATAACCTTTTCATCCAGCATCCTTGAATACTCTAATTTTACAGGGCAAAGTCTCCTTCTTACCTTTATAAGTTCCTCCATGGAGTCCCTGTAATCCAGTGCGTCATCATCAAACTGCTGATCATCTATGTCAATATCAGCATTTCTTATAATTCTAATTAAAGACTTACTTTTAACTGTATATTTTTCAAAAATCTTCGGCATAAAATGAAGAATCAGTTCTTCCACCAACATATATTTATTTTTGCTTGATGGAATCTGTACCAATCGGTTAAACACTCCATTGCTGCAAGGCACAATACATAACTTTTCATTACTTTTTGAGCCAAGAAGAGCCACAGCATATATTTCCCTGTTATTAAGGAACGGGAACGGCTGTTTCTTTCCCACCACCTGTGGTGAAAGAAGAGGCATAACAGTGCTGTAAAAATACTTCTCTAAGTATGCGGCATCTTCATCTGAAATTTCCTTAAAACTAATAAGTTCAACTCCCTGCGTTTTAATTTCCTTCATTAATTCCTCATATACATCGTCTTTAATTTTAAGAAGATTTTTGGTGTGTTTAAAAATATGCTCTAGCTGTTCACTTGCCACCATTTGTGTCTTGTTTTCCTTAATAGTGTTATCTAAAAGCATCTGATCATAAATTGAACCCACTCTTACCATATAAAACTCATCTAAATTACTAATGAAAATATTGGCAAAGGACAGCCTTTCACAAAGAGGAACCCTCTTGTCAGCTGCTTCTTCTAACACACGTTTATTAAATTTAAGCCAGGATAACTCCCTATTATCATAATAAGGTTTCTTCTTGAACTTTGGCTTATTGCCGTGCTTTTTGCTTTTTGCCATATTGTACTTATTATCCTTAACTTCCATTTTTTCCTCTTTTTTTATTTCCTGTGAAACTCTCTCTTCCATAACCCTCTCTTCCTTCTTAAACTTAAGTGCCTTACCTATAGTCAAAACTATTGCACCGGCTATTCTCCTAAACATATTCCTAATTTTTTTGCCTGTAGCACAAGTTGATTATCAATATTAACCATCTTAGTTTTACCGGCAACATCACTTAATGGAACACTTGATATTTTATTATCCACAAAGGTTGCCATATAACCATATTTTTTATTTTCAATTAATTCTCCTGCCATAACTCCCAGCCTTGTAGCCAATACTCTGTCATAAGCACATGGATTGCCACCTCTTTGAATGTGACCTATTGAAGCAGTTCTGATTTCTTTGTCAACATATGGTTCAAGTTCCCTTGCCAGTCTTTCCGCTGCTATCAGGTTTCCTCCCTCTTTACGTTTTTTCTTCAATTCTTTCTTTGTAAGCAGGCTTTCTTCTTTTGAAATAATTCCTTCCGCTGCCGCAATAATTATATATTTCTTACCTCTTTTTTCCTTTTCTTCAATATCTTTTACTACTGCATTAATATCGTAAGGAATTTCAGGTATTAATATAATATCTGAGTTTGAAGCAATTCCTGCGTGAAGCGTAAGCCATCCTGTTTTGTGTCCCATTACTTCTACCACAAACACCCTTCCGTGGGATTTTGCAGTTGACTGAAGTTTGTCAATATAATCTGTTGCCACATCAATAGCTGACTGAAATCCAAAACTTACATCAATTCCCTCTAAGTCATTGTCAATAGTTTTAGGAAGTGTAACCACATTTAACCCCTTTTCAAATAAAAGATTTGCTGTTTTGTGGGAACCGTTTCCTCCTGCAACCACTAAACAGTCAAGACCTGTTTTCTTATAAGTGTCAATCATTGACTTAACCTTGTCACGTCCTTCTTCGTCCGGCTCATTAATCAGCTTAAAAGGTGTTCTGGAGTTTCCAATAACAGAACCTCCTAAATTTAAAATATCTTCAAAGTCGTCAATCTTCATTTTTTTATAATTGCCCCTTATAAGACCTTTATATCCGTCTAGGAAACCATAAAACTCAACTTTATTTCTTTCCTTTTCATACAGGTACTTTGCCGTACCTCTCATTGCTGCATTTAATGCCTGACAATCGCCTCCACTTGTTAAAAAACCTATTTTCATTGATAAGTCCTCCTTAATACATTATTTTTATTCCGTGCATTAAGCGAAATCTTATTACTATCTTTCCCAAATACACTGTATATTACCACGTTTTTATAAAATCTATATAAATTATATCATATATTTGTGTAAAGTTTTTAATTACACTTTTAAAGCTTTGTGAGTTTATACAAATCATAATATATTCCCTGTTTCTCCATTAATTCTTCATGGGTTCCCTGTTCCTCTATTCCATTTTCAGTTAAAACCAGTATTTTTTTAGCATTTCTAATAGTTGAAAGTCTGTGGGCAATAACTAAAGTTGTACGGTTTTTGGCTAATTTTTCCATTGATTTCTGAACGATTTTTTCACTTTCGTTATCTAATGCGGATGTTGCCTCATCAAAAATCAAAATAGGTGGATTTTTAAGGAATACTCTTGCTATGGATAAACGCTGCTTCTGTCCTCCTGATAATTTTATTCCCCTTTGACCAATATCCGTATCAAATCCCTTTGGGAGAGACATTATAAAGTCGTAGGCATTTGCCTCCTTTGCGGCCTCTATTACTTCTTCCTTAGTGGCATCAGGTCTGCCATATTTTATATTGTCAAATATAGTTCCGGCAAAAAGATACACATCCTGCTGTACCATTCCTATGTTTTTTCTCAAACTGTTAAGTTTTATGTTTCTGATATCCTGCCCGTCAACGGAAATTTTACCGTCAGACACTTCATAAAATCTTGGTATAAGATTACATAAGGTTGATTTTCCCGCACCGGAGGAACCTACTAAAGCTACATATTCCCCTGCATTTATATCTAAATTAATATGTTTTAAAACTCTGTGCGCATTATCATTATATCTAAAGGAAACATTGTCAAAAGAAATATTTCCTTTAACATTTTTCAATTCTATAGCATCTTCCCTGTCCCTGATTTCCGGTTCTAACTGTAATATTTGCTGAAATCTCTCATATCCTGAATATCCGTTTTGAAACTGTTCCGTAAAATCAATTAATGTTTTCACCGGGTCAGTAAAAATGTTAATATAAAGTAAAAAGGTCAGTAAATCTGTTATACTTACGGCATTTCTAGTAATCATAATTCCACCTGATACAATTACAATAAGGTTTATCATTGTATTAAAAGCTGTAAGTCCTGAATTGTATCCGCCCATGTAATGATAACTGTTTTTCTTTGCGTCTAAAAATGCATCATTTCCCACTTTAAACTTTTCATTTTCTATATCTTCATTGGCAAAAGATTTAACCACTCTTATTCCTGATAGATTATCCTCTATCTGTTCATTTATAGCAGCAATTTTTACACGATTTTCCCTAAATGCCCTTTTCATTCTTTTGTTGAAAAAGTATGCATACATAATCATAAAAGGAATCAGCACAAAGGCTGCAAAGGCAAGTTTTACGTTTATACTCATTAAAATAATGAGAGCACCTATTATTTTTATTACTGAAATAGTTATATTTTCCGGTCCATGATGCAAAAGCTCCGTTATCTCAAATAAATCTGATGTTATTCTGGACATTAACTGTCCTACCTTTTGGTCATCATAAAAAGAAAAAGGCATCTTTTGAAAATGTGCAAATATTTCTGCTCTCATATCATATTCAATTCTTGCTCCCATAACATGTCCGTAATTTGAAATATAATAATTACAATAGCATTGAAACAATATAAGCAGTGTAACTACTACGGCAATAATTACAAGAGTTTTCATTGCTTTATCCCTATCCATATAAATAACAGTTGATGTAACATACCTTACAACCAAAGGTATCACAAGTGCTACTGCTGATGCCATAATTGCAAAAAACATATCCGTGAAAAACACTCCTTTATATGGCTTGTAGTATGATATCATCTTTTTTAATGTCTCTCTCATTATTTTGCTCCTGATTTCTTTGTTAATTTGGATAATAGTTTTGTTTATACTAAAGACCTCCGGCATTGCCGAAGGTCTTTAAACTAAATTGTGTAAATTTATTTCTTAGCCTGTTTATTCTTTATAGTAAAGTATCCGCTTGATAATGAGTTAGCTCTTGACACTTTAATATAATATGTACCTTTTTTCCAGTTACCCCATGAGTTATATTGTGACTTTGATCCACTCCATGTGCTACTTGAAATAACTTTTCCACTCTTATTTATAATCTGAATTTTAACGCTTCCTGTTAAATCTCCCTGAAGTATAAAAGCAGGCTTCTTTCCCTTTTTGAGAGCTATCTTATACCACTTGGCAGATTTATCACCGGCAGTAATTAATCCCTTAGCTGTCTTATTATACTTAATAGTAACAGCTTTCTTTCTACTGCTTCCTGCCTTTGCTTTAACAGCTGTGTTCTTTACATTAATTGTATGTAAGTTACCATTTCCGGCTGCCGTATTACCACTGGTGCCATTTGACTTAACTTTAAAGTAATAAGTAACACCCTTCTTTACTGCGAAAGTAAACTTATTAAAGTTATATCCTGATAATACCCATTCTTCATCTGACAAAGCCTTCTTCTTTGAGTTTAACAATGTAAGATAACTTCCATGTTCGTAGGAAAAACTTACTGTAACCTTTCCTGTTTTTTCAGCCTTATATTTAAATAAGTATTCATCACTTCCACTGTTTCTGTAGTAAGTAATTGTCTGACCTGACTTAATATTTCTTTCTCCTCTTAAATATAAACGAGTGGAAATATTAACTGTGTTAGTATACACGCTGTCATCATATACTGATGATTCTAATCTAATGTAATATGTTCCCCTGTTACTTAAAGCAACATACCCTTTAGCATTAACCTCACCTACTGTAAGATACTTGAAAAAACCTGTTATTCTGTTAGTGCACTGAGCATCAGTATAAATTTCTACTGTCATATTTTTATCCAGTCTGACAACATTAATATTTAACTCAAGAGCTCCCGGCTCTGAAATATTAACCGGAATTACTAAGCCCTGATCACTTTTCTGTCCCGGAAACTTATCATTTTGTGTAAAAGTATAAGTTTTCGTTGCACTCTTTTCACTACCTGTTACTGACTTGGTTGGTGTAATAGTATCAACTGCCAATACTGCAAATGACATGGCAAACATCATTACAGCTAATGAAGCAACTAATACTAACCCTTTCATAATTTTCTTCATCTCTTAATCTCCTTCTAATATTATATATTGAGATTACATCAGCCCTTCTAAAGTTTTACGAATTGCTAATATAAATTCCTCCGTATTAAGTTTTTTCTTATTTTCCAATGTTGAAATAAGATATAAATCTCCTGTCATTTCTCCATTTTCAATTGTATCAATACAAGCCTTTTCAAGCTTATCTGCAAATGCCATAAGTTCAGTAAGATTATCAAGTTCTCCTCTCTTTCTAAGAGCACCTGTCCATGCAAAAATAGTTGCAATCGGGTTAGTTGATGTTTCTTCTCCCTTTAAATACTTATAGTAATGTCTCTGTACTGTTCCATGAGCAGCTTCATATTCATAATATCCGTTAGGTGAAGCAAGCACTGATGTCATCATTGATAATGAACCAAATGCTGTAGCAACCATATCTGACATAACATCACCATCATAGTTCTTACAAGCCCAGATATATCCACCTTCTGATCTCATTACACGGGCAACTGCATCGTCAATAAGTGTGTAGAAATACTCGATTCCTGCTTCATCAAATTTTTCCTTATATTCATTTTCAAAAATATCTGCAAAAATATCCTTAAATGTATGGTCATATTTCTTTGAAATAGTGTCCTTTGTAGCAAACCATAAATCCTGTTTTGTATCAAGAGCGAAATTAAAGCAGCTTCTTGCAAAACTTTCTATTGATTTATTTATGTTATGCATACCCTGAATAATTCCCGGTCCGTCAAATTCGTGAATTAATTCTCTTGTTTCCTCTCCTGCTTCATTAGTGTAAACAAGTTCTGTCTTTCCGGCTGCTGGAATTTTCATTTCAACACCCTTATAAACATCACCATAGGCATGTCTTGCTATTGTAATAGGCTTTGTCCAATTTTTTACATATGGCTCGATACCCTTAACAATAATAGGTGCTCTAAATACTGTTCCATCAAGAATTGCCCTGATTGTTCCATTAGGGCTTTTCCACATTTCCTTTAAGTTATATTCAGGCATTCTTGCAGCATTAGGTGTGATTGTTGCACACTTTACGGCTACACCGTATTTCTTTGTAGCTTCTGCTGAATCAAAAGTAACCTGATCATTAGTTTTATTTCTGTAATCAAGTCCCAAATCATAATACTCTGTTTTTAAATCAACAAAAGGTAATAATAATTCGTCTTTGATAAGTTTCCAAAGAATTCTTGTCATCTCGTCCCCATCCATTTCAACAAGGGGAGTAGTCATTTTAATTTTATCCATTTCTGTTTCCTCCTAAGATTTTGTAGTATCCTTGTAGATTATATCTAAATTCCAAAGGAAAGTAAACCAAAAAGTGGTAAATGACCTTTTCTCAAAAACAGATTGCCCCTTTTTCAGGGACACTTTGTAAATATTACCATCAATTATAACTTATCTACTTAATTTTTGCAGATTTAACATTACTCCATTTTTTTGCAGTTACTTTTTTACTACCGTTTTTTTTGTAAGACTTTACCCTAAAGAAATACTTTTTATCAGCCTTTAATCTGCTAAGGGTTGCTTTTGTTTTTGTAACATACTTACTCTTAGCTCCCTTAAAGTTTTTCTTTAAAGAATACTGTATCAAATATCCATCAGCATCACTAACCTTTTTAAAGGAAACTGTTGCTTTTTTCTTTCCTGCTTTTACTTTTTGCAATGTTGTTTTTGCAGGAGGAACATTCTTCATCCTCTTTTGGTCTGCTGATGTCCATTTATTAAACTTATAAATGCCCCATTTCCCATCTATCTTCACTGGATTTAAATTATTTGTTGACTTACTGATACTTTGAATTTGACCTTTTTTAAAAATCACAGTTCCATCTGTAGCAGACATTACTTCATAATTACAATCTTTTCCATTTCTGATTTCATAACCATATGCTATATTTCCATCAAATTCTAAATAACCATGTTTTCCAAAGCTATATGCTTTTTTACCTTCTCCACAGTATAATTTCCAATTTTTATTTTTATCCCTAATTGCCAGTTTTTTGATTTTTCCCAAACTATCTGATTCATAAGAACACATTGTTCCTGAAATAGTTTTCTTACCATTTTTCGTAATTACATAACTAGATGTAATCTGATAGTCGTTATTATAAACCTTCACCAAAAATGCATCTTTTTCAAATGCCACCGGGACAATAGACGAATTATACGGCAATGAAGTAACTTTCTTTCCATTATAGTCAAATAAATAAGTATTCTTCCATACACCTCTATTAGAAAAAACATCTATTTTAAGCAGATTTAACTCCTTGTATTCATCATATGAATAAATATAACAATATGCTCCCTCTCCAATTTCTGATGTATTTTTTCCATCTTTTGAAACTAAATATAGCTTTCCATTTTTGTATGCTGAATAATAGTCTGCATCTGACACATCAACGTCTTCGTATCCTGTCAATATTTTTGTTAATGAATATGTATTAATTATATCTGCTGCTTCATTACCATTCTCTTTATTATATTTTACTATTACATTATTTCCGTCTTCTGTGCAATAAACGTAATCACTATTATAATCAAACTGTTTCTTTATTTTCTCACCAGAATCCATAATGGTAACATTTCCTGTAAGCCTACCCTGTTGATAAGTAATAATTGTTGAAGCGTTTACTTTATGAATTTCTTCAACGCTGTCTGAAATTGAAGATTTCTGCCTTTTCCCTGTATTTTTATCAACAAAATACCACTGATTATTAGCCTTATAATATATTTTTTCATTTATCAATGATACCTTAGAAATAGTTTCACTGCCATTTGCTAATGTGATTTTCTTTTCAACACTTAATGATGGGAAACTATATCTTACATACTCGTTGTTATTATACAATTCCAACGATGAACTATTTACTTCGTTGTTGTAATATTCTCTATTATTTACATCACTTACAATCTTTCCATCCATATTTACCCATAAAGTCTTATATTGTGATATATTATCATCATTTTCTGAAATTGTATCAACCTGTATAATATCTTTATTTATCTGCTCCCAATAAGAACCTGTTCCCATATCTGCAACAACAGTTCCATCTGCCTCTACCATTTTGTAATAGAATCTGGTATATCCGTCTTCTTCAGAGCCATCTAAATATTTACATCCCAAATAGTGCTTCTTATCCTGAAGTAAACATAAATTATCGAATTTTTCCTTTCCCTTATAACCCAATGAATCTTCATTTATTGTCTGATTTTCTTTTGTTATTTTTCCATTATAATCAATTAAATCATATGTGCCATCATAAAATCCAAGAATAATTTGTCCATTCTGTTCTTCTGAATAATCGTATTCTTTTGAAAGTTTTTTAATAAGTTTTCCATTTAAATTTCTTATGCTCCACTGTGAATTTTTATCACATAGTAAAACTACTTTTCCGTTAAAAACCTGTGCACTTACATAAGAACACGGAATGATTACTTTTCCATTCTTGTCAACCAATCCCCATAAATCCATATCATTTTTGCTTTTTCCCACAATTATGGAGTTGCCATACATTCCATCAACCATGTCGTATGACAGCTTAGGCTTAACCACTACGTTATATGCCTTTTTTGCCGTTGCAGCAGAAGTCTGTACTGCCCCCACAGGTATCATTCCTACTAACATGGTTGAAGCCAATAAAACCGCCCCAACTTTTTTCATTTTTTCTTTTAAATTTTCTTTCATTTGAAATCTCCCTCTTTTTTGTATCTTTTTATCTCTCTAATTCTATTACATCATTAGAGAATATTCAATATTGCATTTGCATTAACCAGACCTGCTCCCTGCCTGTTTTTATCCATAGACATATCTATGGCATTTTCTTTAAGTATTTTTTTACATTCCACATTGGTTAATTTATCCTTCTTATTTAACATTAAAGCAACGATTCCCGTAACAATAGGAGTTGCCATGGAAGTTCCGCTTTTTACCACATAAGAATAGCCTTTTTGCCATAAATTAGAACAGCTTATGATTTTGTTCGCCGGTGCCACAATATCAGGTTTTATAATACACTGCTTAGTAGGTCCTCTTCCGGAATAATTATAAGTATATTTTCCGTTTACAAACACCTTAACATTATCATTATCTGCTCCCACGGTAATTATTTTTTTACAATCCCCCGGTGTTGAAATAGAATTAGCCCCCGGGCCATTATTTCCTGCCGCAGCCACCACCACATAACCTAAATCCCATAACAATTCAACTTCATCTGTAAGCCTTTTCCCTGCCCTTTCATCATTGCTTAATGTTCCAAAGGATAAATTTACCACTCTGATTCCATACCGTTTACCATTATCAATAATCCAGTGCAGTCCGGTAATTACATTCTCTTCTTTACCCATTCCACGGTTGTCTAACACTTTTAATGATACAATTTCACTTTCAGGTGCAACTCCCATTATTTTTCCCTTTGACATTTTACCGGAACCTGCAATAATTCCCGACACATGAGTTCCATGCCCCTCATCATCATATATACCATGCCTTTCCTTTACAAAATCCCTAAAATATATAATACGGTTATCAAAATCTAAATGCCTGCTTATTCCACTGTCTAAAACAGCCACTGTAATTCCCTTTCCTCTTATCCCCCGATTGTGAATATTATTTATTCCTAATTTTTTTATTACTCTGTTCATATTTCCTCTATTGTTAAATTTAATATAATATATGCTTTTGTAATTGCCACCGACATTATTTATATAATTTAGATAAATTTGTAAACAAGACAGGCACTATGCCATATTATTTAGTGTAAACAAAAATTTAGGGAGATTTAACATGAGTGATTTAGCAGCAACAAACTGCGGATGCGGTTGCGACGGAGGAAACAATAACTGTTTATTCCTTATCCTTATTCTTATTTTCTGTGGAGGATGTGGTAATAACGGATGTGGAAACGGAATTTTTGGTGGCAATGACTGCTGTTCAATAATCTGGTTATTCTTAATCTTAAGCTGCTGTGGATGCGGTAACGGTTCATTCTTTGGCGGTGGCGGAAACGGTTGTGGTTGCGGCTGCTAGTTAATGATACTGATTTTTATGAATATGATTTAGAATGCTTATTAAATAACGCCTTATATGGTAAACATTTGTCTGATACTAACTTCTTAACATTGCTAATATGCCTAAGCATTTTAAATAATTAATCAGCATAAACTTTAATAACCGCAAGCCCAAAGCAAATGGAGGATTACAGCCTAATGGAAAAGCAACAATTAAAGCAGACAAAATATGATTCCTTAGTTACTAACCGCACTATGCAGTTAGTAAAGGCTGTAATACCTTACATAAATAACGATGCCGGTACCCTTATTGGCATGCTTATTAAATTTCAGGAATTACAAAATGCCGCAAGAATTAATAATAATGTTGCCATAGCAGCCATGAACGCTGACAAGCACAAAGGTATGGAAAGCATGCTTGACGACATTAAGGATTTTTTAGATGATGACAACCGTGAAATGCTTGAAAATATAATGAGCATAATGGAAATGATGAGTATGGACGAAAATGCCATGAATGATTTTATGGGCAGCTTTATGGGCGGTGATTTTAACCAGACTAATAATAATTAATGGAGGATTTTATGTCTAATAACAAGTGGATGGATGACCCTGTATTAGAGGGTATTTCAAATGAGAAATTAGAAATGCTTACAAAGATAATTGAAGGTGCAAAAGGAATGGAGCCTAAGCAAATGCTTACATATTTTATTCAGCAGTCAAATGCTGCCGGAAAACAGGGTATTAACTTTACCAATTCCGAAACAGATTTAATACTCAATGTTTTAAAAGAAGGCATGACACCTGAGGAAATTAAACGTATAGATACTGTGAAACGTATTATGGCAATGTTAGAGAAAAATAAACGAACCGGCAAAAATTCTAAATGACAAGAATTTTTGATTGTATATGGCATAAGTATAGTCTCTTTTAACGAGCAACCAAAAATAAGACCTGCATTGTTTTTCACAAACGCAGGTCTTATTTTACTCTCTAAGTCACAAAAAAACCGCCCTGGGGTTAATGAACTTATTAACTCCATGACAGCTTTTTTTGTAATATATTCACTATATATTATTTAGCAACAATATTTATAATTCTTCCCGGAACATAAATTTCCTTAATAATGTTTCCTGTTAATTTGTCACCTAAAGCTTCCTTGCCCTGTGCTATGGCGTCATCCTTTGAAATGTCAGCAGGTACACTGATAACAACCTTTGTCTTGCCGTTAATCTGTACAGGAACCTGAATTTCATCATCCTTCATCAAATCCTCGTCAGCTTCCGGCCACTTGTTATTTTCAAATACGCTTCCTTCTTTTCCTAGCATCTCCCATAACTCTTCTGCAATATGTGGCGCAAAAGGTGATAAAAGTGTTACGAATGTTTCGATTGTTTCCTTGTCAACTCCGCCTTCCTTCTTAGCGATTTCGTTGAACTTGTTATTGTATTCCATGAAACCTGAAACAACGGTATTTAAGCTAAAGTCCTCTAAACGTCTTGTGATAGTGTGTATCATCTGGTGACGTAATTTAACCATTTCATTTGTAGCCTTTACATCAGCTTCAATGCTGTTTACGGCTAACTTCCAGAATTTAGTAATAAATCTGTAAACGCCATCAATACCTCTCTCATCCCATTCGGAATCAAGTTCAGGTGGTCCTACAAACATTTCATAAATTCTTAATGAATCACAACCGTAATCCCTTACTAAATCATCAGGTGAAACAACATTTCCCTTGGATTTGCTCATTTTGATACCGTTTTTACCGGTAATCATACCCTGATTAAATAATTTCTTAAATGGTTCCTCAAAATCCACAACACCTATATCATACAAGAACTTTGTATAGAATCTTGAGTAAAGTAAGTGCAATACTGCATGCTCTACACCACCGATATACATATCTACAGGCAAATACTTATCTGCTTTTTCCTTAGATACTAATTCCTTATCGTTTTTGTTATCAACATATCTTAAGAAATACCATGATGAACCTGCCCACTGTGGCATTGTGTTTGTTTCACGTTTAGCAGGCTTACCGCAACATGGACATGTTGTATTTACCCACTCATCAATTGCTGCAAGCGGTGATTCACCTGTACCTGTTGGTTCATATGACTCAACATCCGGCAGTAATAACGGTAACTGGTCTTCCGGTACCGGAACAGGTCCACAATCAGGACAATGTATGATTGGGATAGGCTCACCCCAATATCTCTGTCTTGAGAATACCCAGTCACGTAACTTATAATTAACAGTTGCTCTTCCAAAGCCCTTTTCCTCAATAATATGAGGAGCTTCCTTCTTAAGAACTGATGATTCCATTCCGTTCCATTCACCGGAATTAATCATGGTTCCTACAGCTTCTGTATAAGCTTCTGTCATATTTTCTATTTCTTTTCCGTCTTTTGCAATAACCTGAATAATAGGGATATTGAATTTAGTTGCAAATTCAAAGTCTCTGTCATCATGTGCAGGTACACACATAATAGCTCCTGTACCGTAATCTGCAAGTACATAATCTGAAAGCCAGATTGGAACCTTTGCACCATTAAGTGGGTTAATTGCATAACTTCCTGTAAATACACCTGTTTTTTCTTTTCCCTGAAGTCTGTCTACTGATGACTTATTTGCTGCCATCTGGATATATGCTTCCACATCTTTTTCTGTTTCCGGTGTAGCCAGTTCTCTTGCCATGGCATGTTCCGGTGCAAGTACCATAAATGTTGCACCATGAAGTGTATCAGGTCTTGTTGTATAAACTGTAATCTTCTTATCTGAATTTTCTAATTTAAAATCAACCTCTGCTCCATATGACTTACCAATCCAGTCTGTCTGCATTTTTTTAACCTTCTCAGGCCAGTCCAGCTTGTCAAGGTCGCTTAAAAGTCTGTCTGCATATGCCGTAATCTTAAGCATCCACTGTTTAAGATTTTTCTTTGTAACTTCTGCGCCACATCTTTCACAGCATCCGTTTACAACCTCTTCGTTTGCAAGACCTGTTTTACATGAAGGACACCAGTTAATAGGCATTTCCTTCTGATAAGCAAGTCCTTTCTTAAACATCTGAACAAAAATCCACTGTGTCCACTTATAGAACTTAGGATCTGTTGTATTGACTTCCATATCCCAATCATAAAGAGCTGCTATTTCATTAATCTGTCTCTTAATGTTTGCAATATTATCTGCTGTTGATTTTGCAGGATGTGTCTTCATTTTAATTGCGTAATTTTCTGCAGGTAGTCCAAAAGCATCCCATCCCATAGGGTGAATGATATGATATCCGTGAAGCATCTTATAACGGCTCCATACATCGCTGATAACATATCCTCTCCAGTGTCCTACATGAAGACCTGAACCTGACGGATATGGGAACATATCAAGACAATAGTATTTTGGTTTTGTGGTATCTTTATTAATTGGTGATATTTCCCAATTATGACGCCACTTTTTTTCGATTTCCTTATGATTATAAGGTGTTGCCATAATTTAATTCCTCCTAAAAAAATGCATGTATAATATGGTGTGGTATTAATCCACTTATATTTTAAAGCCAAATTTATTTAACTTTAATATCCTTTATTCTTCTGTTTCATCCTGTGAAACAGCTTTTGTTGTTTTCTCTTTCTTCTTTTTTTTCTCCGGCTTTTTAGTTGTTTCTTCAAGACCGGCTTTCTGCTTTCTTATCTTTTCTAAATCCTTTGGCGGTGTATATTTCTTATTTGAGCCTGAATCTCTTAAAACTATCTTCACCATTACCTGATACGAACCCACATTTCCAGCCAAATCCTGTGCTTTTATTACTACCGGAAACTCTCCTTCATCTAACTCATCCTTATTAACTGTATATACGGTTATTTTGCTTCCACTTTCATTGGTAGAGGCGCATGCCTTAACCATATTAGTTATGTTAGTTATGTTAGACTCACTATTCATGTCTTTTTTGTCTTTACTTGCAACTTCATATACAAAGCTATCCTTAGAACATGAAACCTTAGGTGGTATCGTGTCAATAACCTTAAATTTCTGTGTAAGCTTTAAAGTCTTTTTTGAAGAAAGCTTATACTTAAAAGTAACCTTTATATCTCCTGTTTCGTCAGTATTTATTTTATTGTATTTAACTAAACCTGTTTTGTTTTTACCATTTTCATCATATAACAAAATATTACCTAAATAATTAGGTTTGTAGCCTCTTTCCACATAAACAGTACCGCTGCCACTTACAAGTTCTCCGCTTTTTATTTTCATGTACGGATTGTCACTTTCTGTGTCGGTAGGGTCCCAGCCACAATACTTTTGTGCCTTTGTAAATTCTTCAAAAGGCACCTGTAATTTGTCACCCTTTTGTCCGTTTACAACAGAAACCTCTGTCCCTGTTTTGCAATTTTCATAAATCCAGTCAGAATCCCCTGCACTTAACAGTACACAGGCTCCGTAACTTTTTTTCTTTCCAATTGCATTGTATGAACTTTTATTTAAAGTATAGTTATACTTATTGTTGTATCCTGCCGACTGTATCCAGGAACTGTCTCCAAACATAGTGTTGTTTTTATGCCAGCTACCATTAATATCAAGCCAGGAATAGGTCTTTGATGTTTTATACTTTCCTTTTTTCAAATCACGTCCAACGGAACATCTAAAGCTCTTATATGCCGTCTTTGTTTTCCTATCTTTTGAATAACGGTAAACAATTAAAGCATTAAGCTTTTTATTAATCTGGATATAATAATCATCCAAGCCCTCAACATCTGCCTTTTTAGTCTCATTTTCTATACCTTTACCACTAAGACCGCCGGCTTTTTCAGCCTCTTTATTTACCTTTCCCTGAAAGTACATCAGCACGCCAAAAATTATGCCTGAAACAATTAAAATTTCAATAATCATTATTAAAGCATTCTTTAGTTTTTTGTTTTGAAGTTTATGTTTTACACTCAAAATTTCTACCTCTGTGTGATGTTATTCATGCTAAAGGTCTGAACAATCAAAAGCTTATTTTTGAAAAATACCTTCGACCTCAAATTTATATTATACAACATTATCGTCATTTTTCAAGAAGTGTAGTTTATATTATAGCATCCTTCATTTCTTTCACATATTCTCCTACATATGAAACACTGTCTTTTCCGTATTTTGCCACAATTTTAACAATGGCACTACCTACGATAACACCCTCAGCGTATACACTCATTTCCTTTGCCTGCTTTGGAGTACCTATACCCAAACCTATGGCACATGGAACATCAGTGTTTTCTTTTACTATTTTAGTCATTGCCCCTATATCTGTTGTAATGTTGCTTCTTACCCCTGTTACTCCAAGAGATGAAACCACATATACAAATCCCCTTGCTGATTTTGCAATTTTGGCAATTCTCTCTTTTGATGTAGGTGCAATAAGTGGAATCAAATCTATGTTTTCCTTATCACAATAAGGTGCTAATTCCTCTCTTTCCTCATAAGGACAGTCAGGAACTATTACCCCTAAAATTCCACATTCCACACATCTTTTCATAAACTTTTCTGTTCCATATCTGAATATTACATTAATATATGTCATAAAAACCAAAGGAATATGTACTTCATCTTTGATTTCCTTAATTGCATCAAAAAGTTTGTCAGTTGTACAGCCTCCCTTTAATGCCCTAAGGTCTGCCTCCTGAATAACACTTCCCTCTGCTATAGGGTCTGAAAAAGGTATTCCCACTTCAATTATATCTGCACCTTTATCCTGCATTTCTAAAATCAGCTTCTTTGTTGTTTCTAAATCCGGGTCTCCCCCTGTTATAAATGCTATAAATGCCTTTCCATTTTTAAATGCTCCACTTACCTTACTCATAAATCTTTACTCCTCTATATCTTGCAATGGCAGCCACGTCTTTATCTCCACGTCCTGACACGTTTATTACTACTATTTTGTCCTTACTTAATGTTTTTGCGTATTTCATTGCATAAGCAATGGCGTGGGAACTTTCAATTGCAGGAATAATTCCCTCTGTTCTTGATAAATATTCAAAAGCCTCTACTGCCTCCACATCTGTAATCGGAACATATCTTGCTCTTCCCGTATCATGTAAATTGGCATGTTCCGGTCCTATTCCCGGATAATCCAGACCTGCTGATATGGAATATACCGGTGCAATCTGTCCGTCTTCATTTTGACAAAACAGTGATTTCATTCCATGAAATATACCTTCTGTTCCATTTGCCACTGTTGCTGCATTTTTAGGATTATCAACTCCAAGTCCTGCTGCCTCGCATCCTATTAACTCAACTGATTTATCCTCAATAAAATTATAAAATGCTCCCATGGCATTTGAGCCTCCACCTACACAGGCAATAACTGCATCAGGAAGTCTTCCTTCTTTTTCCATTAACTGTTCCTTAATTTCCTTACTGATTACACTTTGAAAATCTCTTACAATTGTAGGAAAAGGATGAGGTCCCATTACTGAGCCTAACACATACAATGTATCATCCATTCTGTTAGTCCATTCCTTCATTGCCTCATTTACGGCATCCTTAAGAGTCATGGTTCCACTGGTAACTGCATGAACCTTAGCCCCTAAAAGTTCCATTCTGAAAACATTTAATGCCTGTCTCTCACAATCTTCCTTTCCCATGAATATTTCACATTCCATATCCATAAGAGATGCTGCCGTTGCTGTTGCCACCCCATGCTGTCCTGCTCCTGTTTCTGCTATTACACGGGTCTTTCCCATTTTTTTTGCCAGCAATACCTGTCCTAAAACATTGTTTATTTTATGGGAACCTGTATGATTTAAATCTTCACGCTTTAAATAAATTTTTGCTCCCCCTAAATCCTTTGTCATTTTTTCTGCATAATACAAAAGTGACGGTCTTCCTGCATAGTTGTTTAATAAATCTGTTAATTCCTCATTAAACCCTTTGTCATTTTTATAAAATTCATATGCTTCTTCCACTTCGTTTATGGCTGTCATTAATGTTTCCGGAACATACTGCCCGCCATGAATACCAAATCTTCCTTTGCTCATCTCTTTTCTTCCTTTCTGCTATTTTGCCAATTCATCAAGTATTTCTTTTTTATTTTTTGCCCTCATTAGCGTCTCACCAATAAGAACTCCGTTAACTTTTGCTTCTTTAAGCCTTCTTATATCTTCGTTGGTTTTAATGCCGCTTTCTGCAATAAACAATACATTATCTGGAACAAGCCTGCGAAGTCTTTCACTGTTTGAAATATCAACCTTGAAAGTTTTTAAATCTCTGTTATTAACACCTATCATCCTTGCACCTGCTTTTAATGCCCGGTTAATTTCTTCCTCATCATGAGCTTCCACTAAAGCTGACAATCCTAATTCATCGGAAATTTCAATATATTGCTTAAGTTTAGCATCAGTTAGTATGGAACATATCAGCAAAACACAATCATCTCCATAAATTTTTGCCTCATAAATTTTCTATATCCTCCGCCTGTGTTTTTCCCCTTGGTCTTGTTCCTGCCACAGGAAATGTTGTAAGTTCCCTATCCACTAACTTAACCATGGTTTCCGGAGAAGCTCCGGCTATCTGCATATCTTCTGACTGTATAAAATACATATATGGTGAAGGATTAGTGGTTCTCAAAACTCTGTAAGCATTTAAAAAGCTTCCCTTATATTCCGCTTCAAAACGTCTTGAAATAACTCCCTGAAAAATATCTCCCTCTCTTATGTTTTCTCCACCCTCCACACTTTCTAAAAGAAAGAAGTTTTTCCCAAAGACCTACATCTTCCTAAGTAATGAAATAGGTGTGATTACATCTGCATATATTTCCTTACATATTGGAATCATGCTGTAATCCTCAAGTAAATGTTCAATTTTTTCAAATTTCTGTGTGTTCATATGTCCTCCTCAAAAAATAATAATGATTTTGGGACAAAAGATTTTGGAATTTCTCATTGATAGGATAAACAAAAAGAAAAGGCCTTTGTCCCTTAAATATTAAGGGACAAAAGCCATAAAATACTTCTGCGGTGCCACCCAAATTAATGTATAACACATTCACTCACTGCATACCATCATATGCGCTCTCTTTTAACGGTGAGTCTCCGTCAGCGTCTACTTCCATCTAAATAGTTTCAAGCTGCCCTCCTAAGTCCATTCATCACTGATAGTCTATTGCCTCACACCAAACGGCAACTCTCTGAAAAACATCTCACATGACTACTTACTCTTAGTCAACGGTTTGCTTTATTCTAAAATTTATATTTCATATTGTCAAGGTGCAATTTCACTCTTTCCCCTTGATTATTTTTAAGCATTGTCCTGTATCTGTTTTTCCTGAACATCAGGAGGTGCCTGTTCATAACGGGATACAACATATTCAAATTCACCACTTCCACCGGTTATTGAACGAAGGGATGTAGAATATCCATATAACTCTAACATAGGAACTTCCGCTTCTATTAACTGCTTTCCGTCCTTTGGAGTCATATTAAGTATTCGTCCCCGTCTTTTATTTAAATCTCCCATTATGTCTCCTGAATACTTATCAGGTGCCGTAACACTAAGTAAAGCAATCGGCTCTAACAAAACAGGTCCTGCCTCCAGAAATCCTTTCTTAAATGCAATAATGGTTGCCATTTTAAATGCCATTTCTGAAGAATCCACCGGGTGATAGGAACCATCTGTTAAAGTTGCCTTAACTCCCACTACAGGATAACCTGCTAACGGTCCTGCCTTAACACATTCCTGTAAACCTTTTTCCACCGCTGGGAAGAAATTCTTAGGTACAGCTCCACCAAATATCTTTTCTTCAAAAATATATGGTTTTGACAAATCCCCTGAAGGTTCAAACTCCATAACAACATCTCCGTACTGTCCGTGTCCTCCTGACTGTTTTTTATGTTTTCCCTGTACCTGTGCCTTCTTTCTTATGGTTTCCCTGAAAGCTATTCTTGGCTTTGTAAGTTCCACCTTTACCTTATACCTGTCTTCAAGCTTTGATGCCACAATCTGCAACTGCTGTTCCCCGATTCCATAAATCAACGACTGTCTGTTTTCTTCATCTGATACGGTTTTCAGTGTTAAATCCTCAATACAAAGCTTGGTAAGAGCCTGTGCCATTTTATCTTCATCACCTTTATTTACAGCACGATATGCCATATATGTATAAGGCTTTGACATTGTTGTCGGATGATATTCTATAGGCCACTGCCTTGTAGATAAAGTATCGCCGGTTCTGGTGGATGCCAGCTTTCCTATTGCGCCAATGTCTCCTGAATACAATCTGTCAACCTCAATTACATTCTTTCCCCGCATAACATATAATTTGGCGAGTTTCTCTTCCACATCCTTTGTGGCATTATAAACTGTATCTCCGGCTTTCAGTATCCCTGTACGAACTTTTACCAGGGAGTATTTTCCAACAAAAGGATCCATAATAGTCTTAAAAACATATGCTGAAACGGGCTTGTTGCAGTCAAAATCCGCCACTACCTCTTCACCTGTATCTACATTGGTTGCCTTTTTAAGCACCTCTGCCTTATCAGCACTAGGAAAATATTTTTCACAGGTTTGAAGAAAGCTGTTTACTCCCTGACAGCTTACACCTGAACCTATCTGAACCGGAACAATATCACAGCTTATTACACTTTTACGAAGAGCCTTTGATATTTCCTCATATGTAAACTCTTCCCCAGCAAAATATTTATCCATTAACTCTTCATCAGATTCAGCCACAGCCTCCATTAACTGCTCCCTGACAGGCTCTAACTTTGGTTTCACACTATCAGGAATATCTCTTTCAGTATAATTACCTGCATCATCTAAGAATTTTCTTCCTCCCATTTTTACCACATTAACATATCCCGTAAGTTTGTCATTTTCTAAAATAGGAAGATGAAACGGTGCTACTTTCTTTCCGAAATGCTCCTTTAACTGCTCTACAGTTTCCATGTATTTGGCATTTGGTGAATCCATGTTAGTAACAAAAAATATTCTTGGAATACGTCTTCTCTCACATATTTCCCATGCCTTAATGGTTCCTACTTCAACTCCTGCCTTACCGTTTACCACAATAACCGCCGCATCTGCCACGCTCATGGCATCCTCTAACTGCCCTACAAAATCAAAGTATCCCGGTGCATCAAGAATGTTAATCTTAAGTCCGTTCCACTCCACAGGTATAACCGACGCACTAATTGAGAACTTCCTGTTTATTTCCTCTTTATCATAGTCGCTAATGGTATTACCGTCTTCTACACGTCCTTTTCGGGTAATAACTCCTGTAGCATATGCCACGGCTTCTGCAAGAGTTGTCTTTCCCGCCCCACCATGGCCAAGAAATACAACGTTTCTGATATCCGATGTCTTATAAACATTCATATCCCGTACCTCCTTGTATTCAATTTTATATCCGATGGTGTACAAACACCCTAACTATATTTATATATTTTACTCTATAAAATATGACAATACAAGAAAGGTTAATATTTTAACAATTATCTTACAACAGAACTTTTAGAATACTCGACCTTAGTGTACTCTTTATTAACTAAAGTCAGTATATTTTCGTACAAATAATTGTGAGCTGATATATTATTCATCATACTGTTTTTATACAATATATCTGCCACATCATAAGCACAAAATGTTTTTGCATCACTATATACATATGTCCCGTCAATTAACTTTGCATATGCCTTCACTGTCCATTTGTCTGTATACTCAGCTGCCTGTTTTGATGTAAAACACACTGTCATTGCATAACTTGAGGCTATATCCGAGTCGGAAGCATTTATTGACAGCTGTCCGTTTTTTGTTCCCTCCACGCTTTTAACATATTTACTGCTGCTTCCAACATGCATATCCTCTTCATCTGCATAGTCAGCTAATGAATAAAGCATACCATATCCTATAACTTCCTTTTGATTTATTACGGAATCTACTGAGTACACAGTTCTCATTCCACCTAATGTTGCACTAATCTGATATCCGTTTATTTCTATTCCCTTACTAATGGTATTGCCTGATTTTGGAATTCCCTGTGGGGTAATGGTTGGTCCATATACCTCCAAAACCGTTTTCCCAGCATCATCCTTTGTAAAATGAATCCTGTCTATACAAAGTCTTCTTGGTTCTGTTTTAGTAAGACTACTGTGGCAATGATATACAATAAACATCTCACTTCCATCAGGTGAAGACACTATTCCATGATGTCCTGCACCATGTACTAATGTATTAGACTGCATAATAGGATTATTTTCATATTTTGTATAATTTCCAAGCGGGCTTGTGGCAGTTGCATATCCACTTCCATAATAATCACTTTCAAAGTGGGAACCTGAATATGTAAGGTAATACACTCCGTCCTTTTTTAGCATAAACGGCCCTTCCGCTACCTTTGCCTTATTTGTTTCCCATGCTTCTTCCGGCGAAATAAGACATGTAATTGTAGAATCATCCATGGTTCTCATATCTGAATTAAGCTTTGCACCATAAATGTAATTACCGTCACTTACTCCGCTTTTTCCATAAAACCTTACAAAATATATATAGTATTGTCCATCGTCATCCTTAAACACATGAGCGTCTATTTCTTTACCCTCATGCATAGGCTTCTGTTCCTCCTTCGTCTGGGTAAATGGTCCAAGAGGTGAGTCACTTGTTGCAACACTTAAATGTTCATTTGCAACGTAATACATATAAAACTTACCGTCTTTTTCTATTAAATCCGGTGCCCAAAATCCACTGTCACCATATACATCATTTTTAGATAATGCCCATCCTCTGTCTGTCCAATTAACTAAGTCAGTAGATGAATACACTTTAAATCCTAAATTAGCATTTTCCGTATTAGTTGCATATAAATAATACATACCCTTGTAATACAACACATCCGGGTCTGCACAGGAATTTAAAACTGAATTGGTATATGTTTTTTCCGGTGTTTTTGGATTATATTCAAATACACTTAAATTTTTAAATGAAGCTCCTGAAAGCCAATGTCTAAATCCTACTGTACCGCTTGAAAAATCATTATCAACTGCCACTATTTTGGCATAATTTTCACCATTATAATTAACATATCCTTTTATTTCATTCCCTGCCACTGCTACAGATACACGATAATATTTATTGTATTCAATTGTCATTTTCTTCTTTGCAATTTCAGTCCATTTATTTTGATGGACTTTTCCCAGAATCACTTCTTTTTTCAGTGCATCTATTCCAAAATAATATCCGTCATAACCATCTGAAACACTACTGTAAGGATTGTTTACCCTAAAAATTATCCCCCCCTGATTGCTGTCTTTACTGCCATCTTCCTTTACGCTTATATCCGCCTCTACAACAAAATCAGTAAATTCCTTTCCTGACACAACTACCTTGTTGGAATTTCCTCCATTAATGGACATAACATTTTCATTATATACAGGGGTATTTGAAACTAATCCCGGATAAAAATCAAGACCATATGAATCTCCAAAATTTGTGCTGTATAATAAATTTCCTGTTCCCGGTATTACCTCATAATTATTATTTTTTCCTAAAGTATCCATATGATAAAAACGTTGATTTCCCGAAAAATGATCTATGGAAATTAAAATGTTATTTCGTGAGGTTTCCACAATTCCCGGAGCATATGCTTTAGAACCTCCTGTCCATATGTCGGTTAAAAGCCCCCAGGTTTCAAAATTATCCATTGTTCTTATGTATTTAATATGAGTTCTTCTCTTTGACACATTCTCTGAAGATGAATCCGGTGTGCCTTTGAAATCCTCATCAGTGCAAAATACCACGCCTACAGGTCCGTTACCAACTCTGACAGCCATAGGACAATATGCATTATATCTTCTACCGGATTCCGAATCTATGGTTGACTGATAAACTATTTTTCTTCCTGAATAGTTCCACGTATATCCTCCATCATTAGACTGTATTGCCCTTACCACGTTAGAATACACGCCCCCCGATTTATTATCTTCAATACCTTCCGTCACAACCATGATTCTATTATTTCCTAAATCAACTACAGATGCCATTCCGTCTCTTACAAATTTAGATGAATTAGCATCTCTTGAAGCAGCAACTACGCCGTACTTATTCCATGCTCCCGTAAGACCATCTCTTCCCTGCATTGCAATCCACTGTGCACCGGATACACCATTTTCAGCAGCCAGAGGTTCCGAATCATAATAACACTGCATATCTCCATTTTGTGTCACAAACAGCCACGGAGCACCTACAAACTGACTACATCCTGAAATTACGGTGCTGTCATATACCCAGTTATACCCACCATTATCACTTCTACATACAACAACTGAATATTTACCCTCTGCATTTTTTTCACGAAATGCACAATACACCTTATCTGTCCCTGAAACAGCCATAAACATAACATCACCATAATTAATGTTGTCATTGCTTGCCACTGTACCTATTTTAGTCCAGCTTTCCCCTCTGTTTGAGCTTGTCCATACTTCTATTGTATGACCACTGCTCCTTCCGCCAATTACCGTTCCGTCATCTTTCATTGACATAGAACGTATAGCTCCTGAGCCATAGTATAACTCCTCAGGTGTGTTAGCATATGTTGCACTACCTGATATTAACAGTAATGTAACAACAAAAATCAAGCATAAATATTTCTTCAAAATAAATCCCTCCACTTATAAATATACTTTTATAGATTATTTATATCTAAATTATTTTCTCCCTACAAGTAGTGTAATTTTTTTATAAGGTATTATATTTTATATTCATCACATAAGAATATTTTTCAGATTCACTTTTCACTTGATTTGTTCGCTTTAAAGTGTTAAACTTTAAAGTGCTGAAGTAATTATATTCTACTAACAGGATAATTGATTATTTTATTTTTTCGTTTATAATTTACAATGTAAGTATCAAAAGTATAAATTAACTAACAACAGAATGGAGTTTTTATGAGAAATACAGATAGTTTAACATATGGATTTATTGGAATAGGATTAATTGGAGGTTCAGTGGCTAAAGCCCTTCGCCGTGTATATCCCGGCTGTAAAATTATAGTCTACAATCGCGGTGCAAAGCCAAGGGTAATGGCAATGAATGACGGTACTGCAAATATTGCCGTAGATTGTGTTGATGATACCTTTAGGGAATGTGATTACATATTTTTGTGTACACCGGTGGAAAAAAATGTGGAATACCTTTCATTATTAAAGAATATTATTAAGGATGATTGTATTATTACCGATGTGGGAAGCGTAAAAAGTAACATTCATGCCGCCATTAAAAAACTGAACATGGAGAAGAATTTTATTGGAGGACATCCTATGGCCGGCTCTGAAAAGACAGGCTATGAGTTTTCCAATGACCGCCTTTTGGAAAATGCTTACTATCCTGTTACGCCTACAGATAGCGTTGATAATAAATATGTTAAGGAATACTCCAAAATAGTTTCTGACATAGGAGCCATTCCTATTGAAATATCCTATAAGGAACATGACCGTGTAGTTGCTGCGGTAAGTCATTTGCCGCATCTTATTGCTTCAAGTCTGGTTAATTTAGTAAAGCATAATGACAGCCCTCTTGAATATATGAAAACCTTTGCAGCAGGAGGATTTAAGGATATTACACGTATTGCCTCCTCTTCTCCTGAAATGTGGGAGCAAATATGTATGACAAACAATATTAACATTAGCGAAATGTTAGGACTATATATTGAGGACTTAAAGAAAGTTCAAAATGAATTAGATAAAAAAGACGGCAGGGCTATCAATAATATGATAGCCGAAAGCCGTGATTATCGTGATAATTTAGATGAGCATAACAATAGTATTATCCAGAGAAGCTATAGCGTTTTCTGTGATATTATTGATGAGTCCGGTGCTATTGCAACCATAGCTACCATATTAGCTACTAATGGCATTAGCATTAAAAATATCGGAATCATTCACAACAGAGAACATCAGGAAGGGGTCCTTAAAATCTCATTTTATGACGAATCCTCTGCAAATAAAGCTATTGAACAGCTTGAAAGACACAGATACAAGGTTTTTAAGAAAAAATAAACTAGAAAATATCTTTCAGCTCCGTGATTTTGTAAATAATTTTATCTGCAACACTTAAATCCTGATTTCCTGAATCAGGATTTCTAAATCCAATGCAGGTCATTCCTGCTGTTTTTGCAGCTCTGCTTCCATTTGCAGAATCCTCTACAACAGTACATTCCGCCGGCTTTCCACCAAGTTTTTCTGCTGCTACCAGGAAAACATCAGGAGCCGGCTTTGGTTTTTCCACATTTTCCGCACTAAACAAAAGTTTAAAGCATTTATCTATTTCCAGGGTTTTCATCTGGCTTTCAATATAATCCTGAGATGAAGAAGATGCCACTGCCATTTCATAGCCTTTATCATAAAGATATTTTATTGTTTCCACTGCACCCTCTATTCTCGGAATACCTTTTTCCTTAAGCATCTCATCCTTAACCTGGGAAAATCTTTCCGGCAAATCCGTATATACGCTTACATCCACTCCATATCCCTCTTTTATAAGGTTATACAAAAAGCTTCTTGTAGAACCGATACAGCCTTTATAATGTTCGTAATCAATATCTATTCCTTTTTCCTTAAATACCTTTTTCCATATTTCAAAATGCATAGGTTCGGTATTTACCAAAACACCATCCATATCAAATAAAATATATTTACCCATATTTTCTTTTCTTCCTAATCTTTGTTATTTTGTAATTTCATCAAGAACCTCAAAATAATTTTCAAATGTTTTTTTACAACATAAAGGATTCTTTATAACTATTCCCTCTACTAAAAGACCAATAAGAGAAAAACTCATGGCTACCCTGTGGTCATCGTAGGTTTCAATTTCTGCACCGTGTAATTTTCCCGGCACTATTTTTACATCAGTTCTGCCGTTTACCTCAATAATTTCCGTATCACAGCCTATCTTTTTCAGTTCATTGGCAATAACTGCTACCCTGTCAGATTCCTGCCCCCTTATATGACCGATATTTCTAATGACAGTTGGCGTTGAGGCAAAGGCTGCCACCACTGCCATTGTAAGTGCCTGATCAGAAAAATCCGACATATCAATGTCTATGCCTGAATATTCTTTAATCTGACTTCCGTCAATAATTACACCTTCTTCAGATTCCGCAACAATACATCCTAAGTTTTCTAACACCTTTAAAAATTTCACATCTCCCTGCATGGAATCTAAATGTATCTGATAAACTCTTGCTTTTGTCTTTAAAATAGCTGCCATGGCGTAAAAATAACATGCTGCTGACATATCAGGTTCAATATAGTAATCACTACAGCTAAATCCGACATTTTCTATCACATATGTATCATCGGTTCTTAAATACTTAATTCCAAACTGTCTCATTAAGTTTTCAGTTATTTTAATGTAAGCACCCTTGGTTCTGGAGCCTGTAAGAGTAACTGTTAACCCGTTTATAACGCCTGCCATCATTAATCCGCTGGCATACTGACTGCTTTTGGTAGTATCTATTTCAACCTTTGTGTTTTTTATTCCCTTAGAATGAATTTCAAAAGGAAAATGACCTTCTTTTTCAAGACAATTAATAGTTACACCACACTGTCTTAAAACATTAATTAATTCTTCCATAGGACGTTTCTTCATCTGTTCAGAAGAATTAAGAGTATAATTTCCACCTGCCACTGCTAACAAAACAGTCATAAATCTTGCGGCAGTTCCTGCACTTCGTACATTTATACATGCATTTTTATTGGGAATATTTCCATTTTCCCCTTGTATAATTACCTGTTTTTCAGATTCATTAATATTAACGTCAAATCCTAAGCTTACAAGACAATCTAAAAACGCCCTGGAATCATCACTAAACAGCACCCCTTTAAGTCTGCATTTTTCCTGTGATAAAACTGCCAACATAAGTGCACGGTTTGTAATGCTTTTTGAACCGGGAACCACAACATCAATGTTTCTTTTATCCTTAATTCTTTTTACCTTATAAGTATCCAACCGGTTTTCTCCCATTCATCCTATTTTATAAACATAGCATCGCCAAAGCTGAAAAATCTGTATTTTTCCTTAACTGCAATTTCATAAGCATTAAGTACCTTTTCCCTACCGGCTAAAGCTGACACTAACATAATAAGTGTTGATTCAGGCAAATGGAAATTGGTAATAAGACAATCAATTGCCTTAAACTTATATCCCGGATAAATGAAAATCTGTGTCCATCCACTACCTTCATGTACCACTCCATTTTCATCTGTTACTGTTTCTAATGTTCTGGTACTGGTAGTCCCAACTGAAATAATGCGTCCACCATTTTCTTTACATGTATTAATGAGATTAGCATCTTCTTCATCCACCATATAAAACTCTGAATGCATATGATGTTCCAAAATATTGTCAACCTTTACCGGTCTGAAAGTTCCCAGTCCCACATGAAGGGTAACGTGGGCAATTTTAACACCCTTTTCCCTGATTTTTTCTAATAATTCCTTAGTAAAATGAAGTCCCGCCGTTGGTGCTGCCGCTGAGCCTTCATACTTGGCATATACCGTCTGGTATCTGCTTTTATCTTTAAGTTTGTGGGTAATATATGGTGGAAGAGGCATTTCACCTAACCTGTCTAATACTTCCTCAAATATTCCCTCATAATTAAACTTAATAAGTCGGTTTCCTTCCTCAACTACATCAATAACTTCTCCTGTAAGAATGCCGTCGCCAAAGTTAATAACAGTTCCCGGCTTACATTTTTTGCCGGGCTTAACTAAAGTTTCCCACACATCCTTTTCACGCCTCTTTAAAAGAAGAACTTCGATTTTTGCGTCTGTTCTTACTTTGTTTCCATACAATCTTGCAGGCAAAACCTTTGTATCATTTATAACAAGGCAGTCTCCCGGATTTAAATAATCTATTATTTCCTTAAATACGTGATGCTCCACATTCCCTGTTTCCTTATCAAGTACCATAAGTCTGGAACTGCTTCTATCCTCTAAAGGATCCTGAGCAATTAACTCCTCAGGCAAATCATAATAATAATCATGTAAACTCATTTTATTTTCGCTACACATAATATATCCTCTTTTCTATTTGTTCTTTATTATTTCATCACTATCTAACACAATGGTAAAAGGTCCGTCATTTACAAGGCTTACCTTCATATCCGCTCCAAATATTCCCTTTTCAACTACATCTATTTCTTTTTTGCACTGTGATATAATATATTGGTACATTTCATCTGCCATATCCGGTGCACCGGCGTTTACAAATGAAGGTCTGTTACCTTTTTTACAATCACTATATAAAGTAAACTGTGAAATAAGAAGCAGCTCTCCACCTACGTCCTTTAAAGCTAAATTGGTTTTGCCATTTTCATCTTCAAAAATTCTCATTCCAATTAGTTTTTTAATCATTTTATCAGCAATTTCCACAGTGTCCGTACCGGCAATTCCTATAAGAACCATAAATCCTTTTCCTATTTTGCCAACTACTTTTCCATCTACGGAAACCTTAGCATCAGTTACACGCTGTATCACAAACTTCACTTTTATCACCTCTTGTTTTATTGTCCGCCTACTAGTTTACAATATCTTTTAAGCTTTGTAAAATACTAAAGAAGTTTATCTGTTTCATAAGCTAAATATAATGGCGTTTTTTCACATTTTCCCCTTCTATTTTTTAGATTCTTATAAAAACAGACATACCATTGTAGTTTTCACCACTTATGATATGCCTGTCTTAATCAACTTGCCCTTAAGGTTCTATCCTCTAAGCTGGATTCCCATTTCTTCAAGTCCTTTAAGAATCTTCTTCATTGCACTTGAAACATCATTTTCCTCTAATGTTCTGTCCTTTGCCCTAAATACTATTGAATAAGCAACTGACTTGAATCCTTCTTCAATCTGGTCTCCTTCATATATGTCAAAGAGACTGTAGCTTTCAAGATTCTTTCCGCCGCTCTTTTCAATAACTTCCTCTATCTGTCCAACTAAAATATTCTTTGGAACTACCATTGAAATATCTCTTGTGACAGCAGGGAATTTGGCAATGCCCTCATATTTCTTATCAAATGAAGACATTTCATATACATATGGCATGTCAATAACTGCAATATATGCTCTTGTTTTCATGTCATAATTTTCACATACTGTAGGATGAACTTCTCCTAAATATCCAATAACATTTCCGTCATAAACTATGTTAGCCTGACGTCCCGGATGAAGGAATGATTTACCTGCATCAGCATCATAGTGTACTCTGTCCTTCATTCCTACCTGCTCTAAAAATTCTTCCACAACACCTTTCATTGTAAAGAAATCACCATCACCATAAAATCCTAGTGTAAACTGCATTCTTTCATCAGGAAGCTCTGTAAGTGGTAAAGCTTTTGGAAGATAAATATTTCCCATTTCAAAAAGTCTTACGTCTTTGTTTCTTCTGTTGTAGTTTGTAGCTAATGATGTAAGCATACCTCCAAGAGATGATGTTCTCATAACACTGAAATCTTCTCCTAAAGGATTTGAGATAACAATGGATTTTCTCATATCAGAATCCATAGGAAGTAGCAATTTGTCATAAACCTTCGGGCTTTCAAATGAATATGACATTCCCTGTGAAAATCCACAGTAAAGAGCTACTCTTCTTGCAATTTCATCTATTCTTAATTTATAGGATAATTTTCCTGCTGTTGCCTCTCCACTTGGAAGTGCTGTAGGAATGTTGGCATATCCGTAAAATCTTGCCACTTCTTCAGCAATATCGCACATACCAATTAAATCCTGTCTGAATGTAGGTACCGTAATTGTCTTAGTTGCAGCATCATATTTCAGCTCAAGAGCAGGGAAATAACTTACCATCTGCTCCTCTGTAAGGTTAAATCCAATAAGTTTATTTACATAATCAGGATCAAATTTAATAGTATGTTCCTCCTTCTTTTCAGGATATACATCTACCATACCTGCAACAACCTCACCGGCACCTAACTCTTCAATAAGCTCACATGCTCTGTTAATTGCATCCTCTGCATTATTAGGGTCAAGTCCCTTTTCAAACTTTCCTGATGCATCAGTTCTAAGTCCTACTCTCTTTGATGAAAGACGGATGTTGGTGCCATCAAAACATGCTGCCTCAAAAAGCATATCCTTAACATCATCATTTATTTTTGAATTTTCTCCACCCATGATTCCTGCTAAGCCTACAGGCTTTTCACCATCGCAAATCATAAGCATTTCGCTGTCTAATTTTCTTTCCTGACCATCTAATGTTTCAAATGTTTCTCCATCATTTGCACGTCTTACAACAATTTTATTTCCTGCTATTGTTGATAAGTCATAAGCATGCATTGGCTGTCCAAACTCTTCCATTACATAATTTGTAATATCTACAAGATTGTTAATAGGTCTGATACCCATTTTTGCAAGACGTCTCTGCATCCATTCCGGTGACGGAGCTATTTTTACATTTTTTACTACCTTTGCACAATATCTTTTACATAAATCCCTATCTTTAATTTCAACTGAAATGTAATCATTTACATCTCCGTCTTTTCCCACAGGAGCTGTTTTTGGTGCCACAAAAGGCTTTTTAAATGTAGCTGCTGCTTCCCTTGCAATACCCATTACACTGTAACAGTCAACTCTGTTAGACGTGATTTCGTATTCAAATACTGTATCGTGAAGACCTAACACTTCTACAGCATCAGCCCCTACTTCCACATCATCATCAAATACATATATACCGTTTTCAGGTGCCTTTGGATAATAATCCCTTGATGAGCCTAACTCTTCAATAGAGCACATCATACCACAGGATTCTATTCCTCTAAGCTTGCCCTTCTTAATCTTAATTCCTCCCAGTGTTCTTGAGCCGTCATGTCCTCCGGCAACTCTTCCTCCATCTAAAACTACAGGAACCTTCTGACCTTCTTCAACATTTGGTGCTCCTGTAACTATCTGAATAGTTTCTGTTCCTATATTTACCTGACAAATAACTAACTTATCTGCATCCGGATGTCTTTCTATTTTTTCAATCTGTCCTACAACGATTTTGTCAAGATCAGCATCTAATCTCTCGTAGCCTTCACATTTTGTTCCTGATAAAGTCATTGCATCCATATACTCCTGATCGCTGCATTCAAGTTCAGGAACATATGCTTTTATCCAAGATAATGGTGTATTCATTATTGTAAACTCCTTTCCTTTAGAACTGATTTAAGAAACGGTCATCGTTTTCGTATAACAGTCTCATATCATCTATTTCATATTTTAACAATGCTATTCTCTCTAATCCTACTCCAAATGCAAATCCCTGATATTTTTCAGGATCAATTCCACACATTTCAAGTACGTGAGGATGTACCATACCACATCCTAAAATTTCAATCCAGCCTTCGCCTTTACAGAATCTGCATCCCTTTCCTCCACATTTAAAGCATGAAACATCCATTTCTGCACTTGGCTCCGTAAACGGGAAGTGATGAGGTCTGAATTTAGTCTTTGTATCAGGTCCAAACAACTCCTTGGCAAATTCCTGTAACGTTCCCTTTAAATCTGCAAAGTTAATGTTTTTGTCAATTGCAAGACCTTCAACCTGATGGAATGATGGTGAATGTGTTGCATCTACCTGATCTGAACGGAAAACCCTGCCTGGTGAAATAATTCTGATAGGTGGCTGTGTTTTCTCCATTACTCTTGCCTGAACTGATGAAGTCTGTGTTCTAAGAACGATATTTTTATTAATATAAAATGTATCCTGTTCATCTTTAGCCGGATGATTTGCCGGTATATTAAGTGCCTCAAAGTTGTAATAGTCGTATTCCACTTCAGGACCTTCTACCACTTCGTATCCCATTCCCACAAATATACGCTGCAATTCCTCTAATGCCAATGTGTTAGGATGCTTATGTCCTATTTTGTTCTTTTTAGCAGGAAGTGTAACATCAATAACCTCTGCCTTAAGTTTTGCTTCTCTTGCCTTCTCCTGTAACTGGGCTTTAACTTCCTCCATTTTTTCCTCAATGGCTTTTCTTGTATCATTAACCATCTGACCTACCTTTGGTCTGTCTTCCGGAGCAACATCCTTCATTCCCTTAAGAACTTCTGTCAGTTGTCCCTTCTTTCCAAGGATTTCTACTCTTATGTCATTAAGAATATTTAAATCTTCGGCATTTTTGATTTTTGCAATTGTTTCCTGTTTAATTGCTTCTAATCTCTCCTTCATGTTACCTGTCCTTTCATCTTTATTTTAATAAATAATTTTCTTTATTGCTAACGCAAAAAGTCCCTGCATCATACGATGCAGGGACGAAATATACACTTCCGCGGTACCACCCATATTCTCACGAATAATATCCGTAAACTCTCATTTATGCTTAACGCGCCTCTCACGTCACAAACTACTAAGGAATCCGTTCATAAGTGCGGCTCCTGTGGGAAATTCAACCACTGTCTGAACTTAAGAGACCTTTCAGCCGGTGAGTCTCTCTCTCTTAAAGAAAACAGCTGTCTACTTACACATTCATTGCCTTTACAACATTCAGATTTTAACATACAAAAATATTACTGTCAAGTTTGAAAATTATCTATAGGTTTAATCTTACAATTCCTATTGCACATACCAATGTTATGCATATTATGTTTTTTATAATTGTCTCTCTGCTACTTTTCACAAACCTTCCTCTTCCTGAATCCATAATAACATTATCCTATCATAATTTGTTTTCCCTGTACATATTTGCCATCCTGTGAAAAAATGTTATACTAATGCATATACTTTATATAAACGGAGATTAAGATGAAAAAAATTATGAATTTTGCCCTGAATATATATGGATTTTTTTATAGAATGGGAAAAGACAGAGTTGGAATATATACCGCCCAGGCATCATTTTTCATTACCTTGTCACTATTTCCTTTTTTACTTTTGTTTTTAAACGTAGTTGGTATGACAAGTTTAGACAAAAATGCCCTTATAAGGATTATCAACAGTTATTCACCGGATGTTATTAAGCCCCTTCTCATTCAGATTATTGGTGAGCTGTATACCCATGTATCAGGAACGTTGCTTTCCATTGTGGCTATTGCCGCAGTTTGGTCTGCCTCTAAGGGCGTTCTTTCAGTAATGTTTGGTTTATATGAAATCAGTAAAATTCACCGTGATAGGAATTATTTAATATCACGTTTTGTTTCTATGCTCTATACTATTTTATTTTTACTGGCAATTATTGTAACCATGGTTCTTTTGGTATTTGGTAACAGGATATTTAATCTTCTTTTGTCCTTTATTCCAATACTGGAGAATGTTACAATACTTACTCTTATATTAAGATATCTTATTTCTTTTGTTATTTTATCGGGATTTTTCATTATACTGTATAAAATAGCTAACTTCAGGCTTACAACAATAAAAAAATGTATACCGGGAGCTCTTTTTTCTGCCCTTGGATGGATGATTTTTTCATATGTATTTTCTATTTACATTGATAATTTTTCGAATATGTCCTATATGTACGGAAGTCTTACGGCATTTATTATTATAATGCTTTGGATATATTTCTGTATCTATATTTTATTTATCGGTGCAGAAATAAATAAGCTTCTTCATCCTGAAACAGAGGCATTTTACTATGAAAAAGTTCAAAAGTAATCCTAATTAGCATTCTTTATTTCAATGCCATGATAATAGCTTTTTAGGATGTCTTTATAATTTTTCCCTGACTTTGCCATTTCCATGGCTCCATTCTGACTCATTCCACTGCCATGACCAAAGCCACCACCATATATGGTATAGCCTCCCTTTTCCTTTTCCAACAGAATAAATGCGCTAGGCAACATAGTCATTCCAGCTCTTGTGGTATCATCACATAATTTGATTTTTCCGTAACATGAGCATAACGCCTTTCTTATTTCATTTTGATTTTGCATAACAATCTGTCTTTTGTCACCGTATACGGTAATCTGGGAAGCAATTCCCCCGGCACCTCTCTCATTTACTTCAATACGGCTTATATTTCCCACATTTACCCCTGTGGTGTTATAAATGGAATTTTCTAACTGCTCATTGGTATAATAAACCCTCCACCTGTAAAATGGATATTTGCTTTCAATTCCTTTTACATTCTTTTTAATAAATTTTTTAAACTCCCACTGATTTTTTACATTTCTTTTGGAATTTTCCGTAAAGTTTTCCCCCTTTAAATAATTCATCTTCTCCTTACCCCATATTTTGTAGTCGGTGGTATATCCACAGGATGTGGAAAAATAATAAGCCTTTATTAACTTGTTTTTGTAAGTCATTACTACTCCCTTAGTTTCTTCTGCCGCCTTTTTGCTGTTTTTTCCCGGCTTTATTCTGTTGTACACCTGAAAATCAGTACTGTCATCAGCATTTGCCTTATACTTTTCATATTCTAAAGCCTTAGATTTCATAATAAAATTTCTTGCACATACAGCCTGTGACTTTAATGCCTCTAATGGAGATTCCTCTCCTATCTCACTGGATATAACTGCCGCAATATAATTTTCCATATCCACCTGATTTACCACAACCATTCCGCTTTGTTCCCTATATAAATATAATTCCCCCATATACACCGGAGAACCGTTTTCAGTATTATGCCCCTGTATTGTGATGCCGGTTTTCCCATAAATTTTTACCACATCACTGTTTTTAAAATAACTGCTATCTCCATCTAAACTAACTTTTTTGCAGCCTTTTTGTTTTGCAAAATTTTTACCGTAATAAACCTTTAGATTGTCTCCTTTTAGTGTTAGGCTTGAATGATAAATTGATGTATAATTGTTACTCATTATTACAATCCTTACCTTTTGAAGCTGTTTTATACCTGTTTTCTTTTTGTCTTCCGTTGTTGCTTCTTTAATCAGAATATTTGTGGTATTTTCAGTGGAAATTGTATCTATTTTTTGTATTACTTCCCGGCATTTTTTTCCTGTTATAATGGCTGTTATAAGAAAAAATACCGAAAAAAACACTATTATCTTTTTCATGCTCCCCCCTATTTATGTTGTCCCTATGTTTCATACTATTAATACTCTCAGAAAATTATTCAGCATAAAAGTAAGCCGGAGAAGTTTTATACTTTTCCGGCTTACTTTTAAAAATCGGGCAGTAAAAACTGCCCGACCGCTTTTCCTATGTTTGTTATGTATACCCGAAATGCCCTTCCTGCGTTTTGAGTCCTAGCAAATGCCAGGTGGGCAACCGCATCTAAAGTTCTGAAGTCCACTAAATAACGAGGCATGTCATCCCCTTAGAGATATAGGAATCCCTTTAATCAAACTGTAGGTTCAAAATATACAGGACCTACGAGCATCTCAGGTAACTATATTATAAGTTATGAAACCTTTTTTTGCAATATGTTTTCATTTCCAAATTATGTGTAAATTCGCAAAATTCCGTGACTATTTTTTAGATACTATTTCATCCTTATTTTTGAAAATGCTATTTTCAGGTATAACTCCTCTTACACATGACAACGGATAAACATTTGTATGTCTTCCTATCATTGTTCCCGGATTAAGTACGGAATTGCATCCTACTTCAACATAATCTCCCAGCATGGCACCAAACTTTTTAAGTCCGGTTTCAATTCTTTCATCACCGTCTTTTACTACCACAAGAGTTTTATCAGACTTTACATTAGATGTAATGGAGCCTGCTCCCATATGAGAGTGAGTACCTAAAATACTGTCACCTACATAATTATAATGTGGCACCTGAACAGTATTAAATAATACAACATTCTTAAGCTCTGTAGAATTACCTACTACGCAGTTTTTTCCAACAATAGCCTTTCCTCTGATAAAAGCTCCCGGTCTTACCTCTGTTCCCTCATCAATTATCAACGGTCCATTAAGAGTTGCCGTAGGTGCTATGGTAACTGACTTGTGAATCCAGATATTGTCACCTTTTTTGGTAAATTCATCCTTTGGTAATTTATCACCCAGTTTTAAAATAAAATCACCAATATCAGCTAACACTTCCCATGGATATTCCTTTCCTTCAAAAAGTTCTGCTGCTATAGTTTCATTTAAATCATATAAATCCTTTATTTTATACATATTATCCTTCTCTCCAAACTGCTTACAGCTGCAGTTTATTCTATGATGTTATAACACCGGTAATTACTCAACTGTAACTGATTTTGCAAGGTTTCTTGGTTTGTCAACATTAAGTCCCTTTAATACTGTAGTGTAATAAGCCACTAACTGAAGAGGAATAACCGTAATAAGAGGCATTAATATGTCCTCTAAGACAGGAACTTCTATAACCTCATCCATAACCCCTTCACTAAATTCTGTACCTTCCTTGCATACTGTTATGGTAAAGGCGCCTCTTGATTTAACTTCCATAATATTGCTTACAGTCTTTTCCAGTAAGTCTGACTGGGTTGCCACACCAATAACCGGCATTCCATCTGTAACTAAGGAAATAGTTCCATGCTTTAATTCTCCCGCTGCATAGCTTTCTGAATGAATGTATGATATTTCCTTTAATTTAAGTGAACCTTCCATACTAAGAGTATAGTCAAGTCCTCTTCCGATATAAAGAAGGCTGGTTGCTGTTATAAGCTTGCTGGCAACATACTTGCACCTGTCTTCACATTCCATTGTTTTCTCAATCATTTCAGGAATTTTCTGTAATTCTGCTGTGAGTCTTCTGCATTCCTCTTCTGTTATTGTTCCCTTAGCATATGCCATTTCATATGCTAACAGATACATTACTGCCATCTGAACTGAAAATGCCTTAGTTGATGCAACAGAGATCTCCGGTCCTGCATGAGTATATAAAACCATGTCTGCCTCTCTTGCTATGGATGAACCTTTAACATTTACCACAGCTAACACCTTTGCACCTTTTTCATGGGCTAAATGAAGGGCTGCCTTGGTATCTGCAGTCTCTCCTGACTGGGAAATAACAATAACTAAGTCTTCACTTGTCACAATAGGATCTCTGTATCTGAACTCTGATGCAATATCAACTGTAACTTCCGTTCTTGCCAACTTCTCAATTACATATTTTCCTACCATTCCTGCATGCATGGCTGTTCCACATGCCACAATAAAGAATTTTCTGTAATTCTTAAGCATTTCCGGTGTAAGACCACATTCTGATAAATCAGGCATTCCGTTGTTAATTCTTGGGGAAATTGTAGTTTTTACCGCTGTTGGCTGTTCATGTATTTCCTTAAGCATAAAATGCTCATATCCGCCTTTTTCAGCTGCATCCATATCCAAATTTGAAACCTGCACTTCCTTAGTAATAGGTTCTCTGTGAATATTACAAAATTCAATTCTGTCTGACTTAATGGTTGCTATTTCATTTTCTTCTAAAAGATAGTATTTTCTTGTGTATTTTAAAATTGCAGGAACGTCAGAAGCTATAAAATTCTCTTCTTCGCCTACACCTATAATAAGAGGGCTATCCTTTCTTACTGCAAAAATTCTGTCCGGGAAATCCTTAAAAAGTATTCCAAGAGCATAAGCCCCTCTAATATCATTTAATGTCTTAATAATAGCTTCCACCGGATCACCTTCATAATAGTAATCTAATAATTTTGCAACTGTTTCAGTGTCTGTTTCACTTATAAATGTATAACCCTTTCCAATCAGGAAATTCTTTATATCTTTATAATTTTCAATAATTCCATTGTGAACTATTGATACTCTCTTACTTCCATGAGGATGAGAGTTAATATCTGACGGTTCACCGTGAGTTGCCCACCTTGTATGACCAATTCCGCAATGACCATCCGGTTTATGTTCTTTATTTATTTTTTCTCTAAGATTCTTTAATTCACCTTTTGATTTTTCAACCATTATACGGTCCTTTTCAAAAACCGCAATTCCTGCTGAATCATATCCACGGTACTCAAGCTTTGATAATGCATCTAAAAGCACTTCAGTACAATCTCTTTCCCCTACATATCCAACAATACCACACATTATTTCTTCCTCCTATAAAACTGCGCTACGTAGTTGTAATAACCTGTCATTTGTCCTGAGTTGTTTAAATTTATTACATTGTTAAATCTGCCTCTTATAAATTCATTTAACTTATGCATATACTCATCTGAGGTTATTTTGCCTTCTGCCACCTGAGTAAGTCCTAATTCCCAACTGGCGGTTAATTCCGGGTTTAGTAATGACTTAATGGAGCCATGTACCACACCAAATATCATTTCACCTAACTGGGTAGGTGTAATAACCTGTGTTTTTTTATTTAGAGATAAATATTTGATATTTACCAGTTTCTTAATAATTTCAGCCCTTGTGGCACTGGTTCCAATCCCCGACCCTTTAATTTGCGCTCTCAGGTCTTCGTCCTCAATAAGCTGTCCGGCATTTTCCATTGCCAGAATAAGTGAACCTGACGTATATCTTTTAGGAGGTGAAGTTTCACCCTCCTTTATCTCTGTTCCCGATACTGGGATTTTATCACCTTTTTTTATATTATGCAAAAGATTAAAGAAATCTTCATCCAAACTTAATTCGGAATTTTCACTGTTTTCTTCATTTGTACCTTCCACATCTTCCTGTTTTGCACTTTTTTTCTTTTCCTTCGGCACACCTGCTATTTCCAGATATCCCTTATTTACAAGGATTTTAAAATTAGAGCTAAACTGTTCCGTTGTTGTAGTTTCATCCCTGTAGGTTGCCGGCATTATACCTATAAGAGATGCCTTTTTGTAAATGGCAGGGGGATAAAATATGCTAAGGAATCTCCTTACAATAACCATATAAACCTTTTGATTTATAGGCTTTTGCTTCTGCAAACCATTAAGTCCCTGTCCCGTTGGTATTATGGCATAATGGTCTGTAATTTTTCTGTCATCCACATATTTTGTCTTTTCAATGCCCTTATAAGATGATGCCTTTAATATATTAACGGCAAAGTGTCCACATGGAGAATAATTCTGCAATCCTCCTATATTTTTATGTATCTCCTTTGCCACTGCCGTAGATAACACTCTGGCATCGGTTCTTGGATAAGTTACCAGCTTATTTTCATATAATTCCTGAACCACGTTAAGAGTTTCATCAGGGCTTATTTTAAACATTTTTGAGCAGTCATTCTGCAACTCAGCCAGATTGTAAAGTAACGGTGCCTGCTTTTTTTCCTCCTTCATGGTAATGGATTTTACAGTCATTTCCAAAGGATAAGCATTGCCTTCATTATTAGTGCTGTTTCTTTCTAAAGCATTAATTAAAGCCTCTGCTACCGGCTTTTCCTTAAACCCGTTTTCCTTATACAAATAAGGTGTTTCAAAAAATTTTGAGCCCTCTACCGCCTTCCATTCAGTGTCAATTTTTCTTCCACCTATATCAGTAGCTGCTAAAACACGGTAAAAAGGGGTTTTTACAAAGCTTCTTATTTCTCTTTCCCTGTTGCAAATCATTCCAAGGACACAGGTCATAACCCGTCCTACATTTATGGACTTCCATCCGTCTTTTAAATAATTTTGAATGGAATTTCCATATTTAAGGGTTAAAAGCCTTGAAAAATTAATTCCCATAAGATAATCTTCCTTTGCTCTTAAATATGCTGCATCTGAAAGATTATTATATTCACTTAAATCCTTTGCTTCCCTTATTCCTCTGAGAATTTCCTCCTCTGTCTGGGAATCTATCCACACACGCTTTTCCTTTTTATTTTTTACCCCTGCTTCCTGGGCAACTAATCTGTATATGTACTCCCCTTCACGTCCCGAGTCGGTACACACATAAATAGTTTCCACATCATCTCTATTTAAAATATCCTTTACAATTTTAAACTGCTTTTTTACTGACGGTATAACTTCGTATTTCCATTCACCCTCAGGAATGAATGGCAAATCCTTTAAATTCCATTTTTTATATTTTTCATCATACACTTCCGGATAGCTCATAGTCACTAAATGACCGACGCACCATGTTACAATGGCATTTTCACTTTCCATATATCCGTCCCGCCTTGAAGTGTTAAGCTTTAATGCCTTTGCGAATTCCGCCGCAACACTTGGCTTTTCCGCAATAAATACTGATTTTCCCATTTAATTCCTCTATCTAGTTAATCTCATCTAATGTCCTGTTATATGAGGGAAGAAATTCCTTCATAAATTTATTCACTTCCTCCATATTCATATCCTCTAAATACTTTTTAATGGTTTCCTCTGCCTTTTGGAAATCGCTGTTTCCCATATTTTTTTCTTCTAAACACTTAATATATGCTGACAGCTTATCTGCCGCCTTAACAATTTTCCAATCATCATTTTCTTCTTCAATTAATATGTTCTTATATGCCCCTCTCATTTTTTCCGGTAATTCTGACAAAAGCTGGTTTGCTGCAATATGTTCCACTTCCTTGTAGGCATCCCGTATTTCCGGTGCATAATATTTTATGGGAGTTGGCAAATCTCCTGTTATGATTTCTGTTGTATCATGCATAATTCCCAACATTGCAATATGTTCAGCATTGTAATCCTTATTGTAATAAGTATTTCCTATAACTGCCAGTGAATGAGCAATAATTGCCACTTCCAGGCTATGCTCTGCAATATTTTCGTTTATTGTATTTCTCATAAGTCCCCAGCGGTTTATATATTTCATTCTGGCCAACATACCAAAAAAATTATTCATAATACATTTCCTCTTCCATTGCAAATTTGCGCACTTAACGTTTAGTATAACAAATAAATAAAGAAAAGTATATACCATACAAAACGTAAAAAAGTGCTTAATCAGGCATAACGTATATGTCTGACTAAACACTTTTATTATTAGTTAAATTCTAATTAGTCTAAAAATTTCTTAACTATATCCTTCATTCCGTCTACTTCAACTAAATTGTTATGACGAACTTCTGCATTTCTTATTTCTTCAATGGCATTAGGAACTTTTACATTTCCTATTTTACTTAATTCATCCACTAATTCAAAATCGCCCATGCTATCATACTTAGGATCAATGGCAACCATAACACTTCTTGTAAACTTAAAAGGACTTGCTGTTGAAGCAATAACGGTTACTGTGTCATCATTTGTTTCCGCCTTGTATTTTTTGTATACACTTGCAGCTACTGATGTATGAGTATCCATTATATAACCTGTTTTATCATATGTGTCTCTGATTGTTTCTGCTGTTTCCTCTTCTGACGCATAATTTCCATAGAAATCATCTAACTGCTTTTTCATGTCATCAGTAATGTCATATTTTCCGTTTACCTTAAGACTGTTCATTAATTCATTATTCTTATCAGCATCATTTCCTGCAATCTTATAAATTAATCTTTCAAGGTTGCTGGAAATAAGAATGTCCATTGAAGGTGATGTTGTAAGAATAAATTCTCTGTTTTTATCGTATTCTCCTGTTTTAAAGAAATCAAACAATACTTTATTTTCATTTGAAGCACAAATAAGTTTTGCTATTGGAAGTCCCATATTCTTTGCATAATATGCAGCTAAAATATTTCCAAAGTTACCTGTAGGAACCACAACATTCATTTTCTGGTCTTTAGCTAACTTTCCTTCAGCATATAACTTAGCATATGCATATACATAATATGCAACCTGTGGCACAAGTCTTCCAATATTAATTGAATTAGCTGATGAGAACTGATATCCTCTCTTATCCATTTCTGCTGCAAGTTCCTTGTCTCCAAAGATTGCCTTAACACCGCTTTGTGCCTGATCAAAGTTACCTTTTATGGCAACAACGTAAGTATTGTCACCCTTTTGTGTAACCATCTGTTTTTCCTGAATAGGGCTGACTCCGCCATCAGGATAAAATACTATAATTCTTGTTCCCGGCACATCTGCAAATCCTGCCATGGCAGCTTTTCCCGTGTCACCTGATGTAGCTGTAAGAATAACTATTTCATTTTTTACGTTATTCTTCTTTGCTGATGTTGTAAGCAGATATGGGAGAATAGACAATGCCATATCCTTAAATGCAATTGTTTTTCCATGGAATAATTCCAGATAATATGTTCCCTGAACTTCTGCTAAAGGTGCAATTTCTTCTGTGTCAAACTTTGAGTCATATGCATTGTTGATGCAATACTTAAGTTCCTCTTCAGTAAAGTCAGTGAAGTATAACTTCATAACTTCATATGCTACCTGCTGATATGTCATTTTGGATAATTCTTCCACTGAAACATCTAACTTCGGTATTTCCAATGGAACAAATAATCCGCCGTCATCTGCTAAACCCTTTAATATAGCCTCTGATGCCTTAAGTGTTCCTTCTTTACTTCTTGTGCTCTTGTAAAGTATCTCTTTCATTAAAACAATCCTCTCTCTCTTATCTGTTATTTATGTAATTGATTAATCCGCCACTGCTGATTATCTTTTGCATAAATTCAGGGAATGCCTGTCCCTGATATTCTTCACCTTTTGTTTTATTATATATTTTTCCGCTGTCAAAATCTACCTCTACTTCATCTCCATCGGCAATTCCTTTTGCTGCCTCAGGACACTCAATAATAGGAAGTCCGATATTAATTGCATTTCTGTAAAAAATCCTTGCAAAGGTTTCTGCAATAACACAGCTTACACCGGCAGCCTTAATAGCTATTGGTGCATGCTCTCTTGAGGAACCGCAGCCAAAGTTTTTGTCTGCTACAATAATATCACCTTTATTTACTTTATTTACAAATTCCCTGTCTATATCTTCCATGCAATGTTTTGCCAGTTCTTCCGGGTCCGGAACGTTAAGATATCTTGCCGGAATAATAACATCTGTATCAACATTACTTCCAAATTTAAATGCTCTTCCTTCTGCTTTCATGTGCTACCTCCTATAATCCTAAGTCTTCAGGTCCTGAAATTTTACCTGTTACGGCACTTGCTGCTGCTACGGCAGGACTTGCAAGATAAACCTCTGATTCAGGATCACCCATACGGCCTACAAAGTTTCTGTTTGTTGTAGCAATGGCTCTTTCACCCTTTGCAAGGATACCCATATGTCCACCAAGACAAGGTCCACATGTAGGAGTGCTAAGGGCACAGCCTGCCTTTATAAATATTGAAGCAAGACCTTCTTCTATACACTGTAAATAAACAGCCTGAGTTGCCGGGAATATAATACATCTTACACCCTTTTTAACTTCTCTGCCATCAAGAATCTTTGCTGCAATTCTCATATCTTCAATTCTACCGTTGGTACATGAACCGATAACAACCTGATCCACCTTAACTTCTCCCACGTTGTCAATTGTTCTTGTATTTTCAGGAAGATGAGGAAATGCTACTGTTGGCTTTAATTCACTTAAATCAATAGTATATTCTTCATCATATACTGCATCTTCATCAGGAGTATATTCAGTAAATTCCTTTGTAGAATGTTTCTTCATATATTCACGGGTTAAATCATCTACAATAAATATTCCGTTTTTTCCACCTGCTTCAATAGCCATGTTAGTCATGGCGAATCTGTCATCCATCGAAAGGTATTTAACCCCTTCTCCCATAAATTCCATTGAACGGTATAATGCTCCGTCTACACCTATCATACCGATAATGTGAAGAATAACATCCTTTCCACTAACCCATTTTCCAGGCTTTCCAACTAAGTTAAATTTAATGGCTGAAGGTACCTTAAACCATGCCTTTCCTGTTGCCATTCCGGCTGCCATATCCGTACTTCCAACACCAGTTGAAAAAGCTCCAAGAGCTCCATATGTACAGGTATGTGAATCAGCACCGATTACCACATCTCCTGCTACTACTAATCCTTTTTCAGGAAGTAAGGCATGTTCTATCCCCACACGACCTGTTTCAAAGTAATTTGTTATGTCATTTTCTTCTGCAAAATCCTTTACACATTTGTAAAGCTCTGCTGATTTTATATCCTTATTTGGTGTGAAATGGTCAGGTACTAATGCAATTTTATCCTTGCAAAATACACAATCCACATCCATTTTTTTCATTTCACCAATAGCTACAGGAGCAGTTACATCATTACCTAAAACCAAATCCAAATCGGCTTCAATTAACTGTCCTGCTTTAACTTCATCAAGTCCTGCATGCTTTGCAAGAATCTTCTGAGTCATAGTCATTCCCATGTTGATTTCCTCCTTATATCTATACCCACATCCTAAGATGTATTTATATACACAATCTTTATTATATTAAAACAATTTTCAATCATAGTCAATAACCGTGATACATTAAAGCCTTAGAATATCTCCTATTTTTACTTTTTTCTTCTTTTAACTTCTTATTTTCCTTGAAAGGATGTCAAAAATATGTTATAAACTTTATGACACGGAGACGTACCGAAGTGGCCGTAACGGGGCTGACTCGAAATCAGTTTATCAGTTTACTCTGGTACAAGGGTTCGAATCCCTTCGTCTCCGCTTTTTTTATGTCTGGAGATTACAAATTATGCACTATTATTCCCTTAATTCATATTTAAAAAATAAATACGGATGTAAAGTATATAAACTTTCCCTTTCCTCAGGGCTTTCCTGCCCTAACAGAGACGGAAAAATCAGTTATGGCGGTTGTATCTTCTGTAGTAACGGAGGTTCAGGTGAATTTGCCTCCTCCTGCCATGAAACTATCACTAATCAAATTGAAGATGCTAAAAAAAGGGTATCTGACAAAATTAAGAACGGCAAATTTATTGCCTATTTTCAGTCTTTTACCAACACTTACGGTGAAGTTTCCTACTTAAGAAAAATCTTTACTGAAGCCATAAATCACCCTGATATTGTAGCATTGTCCATTGGCACAAGACCTGACTGCCTTCCTAATGAGGTTTTGGAATTATTAGACGAATTAAATAAAATCAAACCAGTGTGGATAGAATTAGGGTTTCAAACCAGTAATGAAGAAACTGCCCGCTATATTAACCGGGGATACACCCTGGGTGTTTTTGATAGTGCAGTAGACAAGCTTAACCGAATCAGTGTAGATGTTATTGTTCATATAATATTAGGGCTTCCTAATGAAACAGAAAAGGATATGATAAATACCGTAAAATATGCCTGTTCTAAAAATATTTCCGGTATAAAATTACAGCTTTTACATGTATTAAAAGATACTGCATTGGCTAATGATTATTACTTAAATAAGTTTTCTGTATTATCTCTTGAAGAATATACAGATATTTTAGCCAAGTGTATCACATATATCCCACCTAATGTGGTTATTCACAGAATAACCGGAGACGGACCTAAATCACTTCTTATTGCTCCTGAATGGAGTGGTAACAAGAAGATGGTTCTTAACTATATTAATCGTAAATTTGACCGGATTGATTTGAAACAGGGAAGTAATGTTACTTTATAAACTTTTCATACTCATTTTTAAAATGGGGCTGTCGCACTAGCGACAGCCTATTATAATGCAAAAAA